>Ga0207952_1000138_pt1 | contig 74415 bp, 74 predicted proteins | sample SubbioR12Aug_8Ca_FD_184831 | JGI IMG/M metagenome (GOLD analysis project Ga0207952, IMG submission 184831) | Serpentinite rock and fluid subsurface biosphere microbial communities from McLaughlin Reserve, California, USA - CR12Aug_8Ca (SPAdes) | ecosystem: Environmental > Terrestrial > Deep...
CTCGCGCGCGGCCTTCACCGCCGGATCGGCGGCCTGGGGCGGCTCGGGCGGCGGTGGCGGTGCGGGCGGCAAGGACGGCATCGGCGGCATCGCCGGCGCACTGGAAAAGAGGCACATGATTGATCACTCCTATCTGTCAGAGGTCGTGGAACATGTCGTAGTCGTGGTCCTCGTCGAGGATGCGAGGCTTGAGATCGGCCTCGCGCCGTTGCCAAGCCGGATGGACCGGTTGGGCGAATGTGAGTGCCAGCGCATCGCCGAGGTCGGGCGAAGCGAGGCCGCGCTTCTTCATGTCGTCCTTGCGCTCGAGCTGGATGGCGTTGCGCGCGTCGTAGCCGTACTCGACGCCGGTGAGGTCCTGGGCGAGCGCTGCATCGTCGGGGACGGCGCCGGCCTTCAGCCACTCCTTCATGCGTCCCCAGATCTCGGCGCGCTTGTTGGCAAACAGCGGACCGCTGCCCTCCGCCGTCCAGCGGTCGGGCTTGCCCGCGAAGTTGACGCCGATCACGTGCGGCACGCCAAGCTGGCGCAGCCGGTCGACGACGCCGCCACCCACCCCGCCTTCGTCGACAAACACAGCGTCGGCGCGGTGCTCGGCGGCCACCTCGACCACTCGGCCCGCCAGCGTCATCGTATCGACGCCGCGCAGCACCAGCGGTGGCCGGCTGCGGGCATCGGAGCCCTTGCGGGCATAGATGACCGAGCGGTCGTCACCGAAACGGGCGACGTCGACACCGATCACCGTCGGCTCGTCGGGCTGAAGCGCCGGCTCGCGACGCATCGCCTCCTCGACGCTCTCGGAGTCGATGAACTGCATGGAGCCGGCGCGCGGGAAGACGCCGCGCAAGCGCACCCGCACGAAGTCGCTGTCCTCCCCATAATCATCGGCCCAGCGCTGGAGCTGGGCCTTGTTGGTGATCCTGACGGTGCGCGAGTCGACCTGCCGACCTCGCCATCGATGGGCGAAGCGCGCGAAGCACTCGCGGAAGCGGCCGGTGTTGCGCGTCGGATTGCCGAACACCAGCCACAGAAGCTCAGTCTCCTTGTCGGTGAGCGCGCCCTCGGTGGTGTCCCAGATCACGTCGGGGATCGCAGAAGCCTCGTCGAACACTACGATGGTGCGCTTGCCCTGGTTGTGCAGGCCGGCGAAGGCTTCGGCGTTGGTCTCCGACCAAGGCACGAGGTCGAGCCGCCAGGTCTGGCCGTGGCCCACGACGCGGGAGGCCAGCGCCATCGACGTGAAGTCGAACCACTCGCGGTGCTCCCACCCGCGCAGCCATTTCGCCAACTCGGCCCAGGTTTTGGTCCGAAGCTGCGTTTCGGTATTCGCGGTCACCACGCCGCGGGTGTCCTGATGCGTGGCCATCGCCCACAACAGTATCCACGCGACCAGCGCCGACTTGCCGACGCCGTGGCCCGAGGCGACGGCGATCCGCACTGCCTCGTCTGGCGTTGCCAACCCCGCGCCAATTTCCTGCAACACCTCGCGTTGCCAGTCTTCTGGGATGGCTTTGAGCGTCTCCGTCACAAAACCCAGGGGATCGCGCGCCCAGCGGGCCGTCGCCTCAAGCAAGGGCGCAGCATCGACCTTCGCATCTCGGCGCATCCTACCCTCTCCAATGTGCTATCACTGCCTCAGTCGGAACCGCGTTTCCCGTCACCGTCCCAGGTGGCCGCGCGGCGCGCCTCCTGGAGGCAGCGTCCTGCGGTCGTCGCCTGGCTCACCGCAAAGTCGTGCCGTGCTCTTCCATCTCAATCTCCTGCACCTGGTGCTCTTCCTCGGCGCGATCGCGGCGATGGGCCTCGCGCTGCGGGAGATCCGCGGCCGGACCATGCGCCACGGGCACCTGTTCCTGCTGCCGGCGGCGGCGACGCTGGTGGCGCTGATCCTGCTGCTGTTCCAACTCGCGGCGAAGCAGCCGCCGTGGATGCTGGGCGCCCCGTTCGCGCTCGGCCTGGCGGCCGGGGCGGTGCGCGGCGCGACCATGAAGCTGGAGGTCGACCAGAACTGGCACCTGGTGCGGCCGACCAGCCGGCGCGCCCTGTTCTGGGTGGCGCTGGCCATCCCGGTCGCGGCCGGGTTCGAGATCGGCGGCGCGATCGTCGGCCCGCCGGGCGCGCTGGTGCGCCTGGCCGGCGCCGGTATCGGCCTGCTGTGCGCCGGCCTGCTGGTCGGCCGGGCCGCCGTCTTCGTCATCCGCCTGGCACGGGCGCCGCACGTCGACCTGCGGCGCCGGCGGTAGGCGGGGGGCGATGAGCGGAAGTCTCTACCTGGCGCAGATCATGATCGTCGCGGCAGCGCTGGCCGCCGTCGCCGCCACCGTGCCCGAAGGAACCGGGCGGCTGTTCCGGCGCTGGCAACTGCTGCTGCCGGCCGGCCTGGCGGCGCTGGTCTGCGTGGCCGAGATCGTCCACCCCTCGCTCGAGAAGCTGGACCGGCCGGAGGTGTGGCTGGTCGCCGTGGCGGCGGGCGTCGTGGGCTTCGCCCGCGGCCATTTCCTGCGCCTGGAGGTCGACCAGGTCTGGAACGTGATCCGCCTGCGCCGCGCCCGGGAAGGCCTGTGGCTGGCCGTCGTGCTGGCGCTGCTGGCAGTCGCCGAGGCGGTCGAGGTCGCCCTGGCCGCGCCCGACGCCGCCGACCTCGCCTTCCGGCCGCTGGTGGAGTTCGGCATGGCCCTGGTCGCGGGGTTCATGGTCGGCCGGGCCGGTGCGGCCTGGCTGCGTATCCCCGACGTTCCGCATTCCGAACTGGTCGAACCGCAGAGCTGAAGGCACCTACGGCCGGGGGTAGCCCGTCTTCCGAACGCTCTTCCGCCAGTGTAGCCGTTTTTCTAGCAGAAACCTGCTGAACCTGCAACTCTTTTTTTAGGCCCTGTTTCCGGCCCTTTTCCTGCCCCTGCTTCCGCCCCCTGTTCCTGCCTGGCCGCCCGTCCTTGCGCGGCCGCCGCCGCCGGGCGCAAAATCGGGCCATGGAAGCGCAGCCCAGCCTGATCATGATCCAGTTCCTCGAATGGGTGGCGGCCCGGCCGCGCCGCCGCGAGGACGTGCTCGACGCCTGGCAGAGTTCCTGCCCGCGCTTCCCGGTATGGGAGGATGCGCGCGCCGAGGGCCTCATCCGCCAATGCGGCGGCGGCGAAAACCGCGTCGAGCTGACCGCGCACGGCCGCCGGGCGCTGGCCCGGGCGCTTGGCGAGACGGCGCCGCGCGCGCCGTAGAGGTCGGCCCCCGATGAACAGAGGTCAGTTGAGGGCGAGCGGGTCGGGCCCGTAGGTGTTGGGGCCGATCGTGCCGCGCAGGAAGCCGCACTCGATCAGGTACCAGATGGGGCCGATCACCGGCACCAGGCCGATCAGGATCCACCAGCCCGACTTGTTGCGGTCGTGCCAGCGCTTCACGCCAACAGCGAGGCCGATCCAGAACACCAGGACATTGACCACCGCCAGGATCAGGCCGGGGACCATGCCAAGCGACCTCAAGGCCGCCTCCGGATCGGCCGACATGGCGGCGCCGCCGACGAGGACGCCGAACACGACAATCATAACGACCCACATCGCGACATGAACGAGCCAGAAATTGGCGCGGTTGATCCGACCCTGGAAGCTGAACAGAAGGCTCTGCATTTGCATCCCCCGACAAGCGTGCATTGGCCCGGACTGGTTTGGTCACTGGGCCCGTCAAAGCTACTCTCCCCACCACCGGCGGTACATTCTATAGTGTGCACATGACTCTCCAGCGCGCCGCCCTGTGGGCGATCGTGATCGCCGCCACGATTTACCTGCTGGTGGCCGGCCGCGGCCTGTTGATGCCGATCATCCTGGGGCTGGTGCTCTGGTACATGGTCGACGCGCTCGCCGACGCCATCGAGCAGCCGCGGCTGGCGCATGTCCACCTGCCGCGGCCGATCGCGTTGCTCGCCGCCGTCCTGGCCATCGGCGGCCTGTTCTGGGTGCTGGGCCGCACCCTCGGCGCCAACGTCACCGCCGTCATCGCCGCCGCCCCGACCTATGAAAAGCGCCTGCAGCACCTGGTCACCGCCGGGGCCAAGATGATCGGCATCGAGCAGGCGCCGACCTTGGGCGAACTGTTCGAGCGCATCAGCCTCGCCGACACGCTGGGCAGCGTCGCCGGCGCCGCCGCCTCGGTCGTGAGCATCGCCGGCATCGTGCTGATCTATGCCGGCTTCCTGTTCGTCGAGCAGGCGCATTTCGGCCGCAAGCTCGCAATCGTCTTCGGCCACGACGCCCACCAGGCGCGGGTGCGGGCGGTGCTGGAACGCATCGACCGCGACATCCGCAGCTACATCCGCATCAAGACCACGCTCGCCACCGCGACGTCGGTCCTGGGCTATGTCGTGATGGCCTGGGTCGGCGTCGATTTCGCCGGCTTCTGGGCGGTGATGCTGTTCTTCCTCTACTACATCCCGACGGTGGGCTCGATCCTGGCGATCGCGGCGCCGGCGATCCTCACCCTGGTGCAGTTCGACCACCTGACGCCGTTCCTGATCGTGCTGCTGGTGATCGGCACGGTGCAGATCGTGACGGCCAACGTGCTCGAGCCCGCCCTGCTCGGCCGCTCGCTCAACCTCTCGCCACTGGTCGTGATCCTTTCCCTGATCGTGTGGGGCACCATCTGGGGCGTGGTCGGCATGTTTCTCTGCGTGCCCATCATGGTGGTGGCACTGATCGTGCTGGCGCAGTTCGAGACAACCCGCCCCGTCGCCGTGCTGTTGTCGGCCGACGGTGAAATCCCGGAGCAGGCGCCATGAAGAACGTCTTCCTGACGCTTGCCCTGCTGTCCGCCGTTGCGGGCATGGCGATGGCCCAGACCCCACCGTCGACGCCACCGCGCGAGGAAGGCCAGCCGCCGGGCCCCGAGGTCAGATATGTCTGCCCCGGCGGCACCGATTTCAGCGCCCTCTTCTCCAAGGATGGCGACCTCGCCACGCTGATGGTCCCGGGCCAGCCCGAGATCGAATTGCCACGCCAACGCTCCGGCTCAGGCTTCGCCTATGGCGATTCCTACTACGAACTGCGCGGCCGCGGTCGCGAGGCGACGCTGACGGCCGCCGGACGGGCAATGCGCTGCCACGCCGCCGGCCGGCCCGGCGATCCGCCGCGCACCTTCGCGGGGCCGGGCCTCACGGTCACACTGTTTCCCGACGGAACGTTCCGCCTGCGCGAGACCCGCGGTGGCAAAGACCAAACCCTCCTCGACCTTGGCCAGTGGACCCAGGAGGTGGACGGCGGCGTCCGGCTGGTCCTGCGCGGCAGCCTCACCGCCCGGCGCGCGTTCCGCCAGGCCGACGGCGGCCGGCTGATCGCCGACGACGGCACTGAATTGGTACAGTCTGCCACGACCGACAAGATCGACGGGCGGTTCCGGCTGGAAGGCCTCTACCGCGACGCGCAGGACGGCGGGCTGTTCGCCGAATGCTTCACCGGCCGCACCTTCGCGTTGGCGGCCCGCGGCGCCGAACCGGACCTTGAGCGTGCCTGGGTCGAGGCGGCACCGTCGCGGGAGGCCCAGCTCTTCTTCCAGATCGTCGGCCGTTTCGCTGACGACGGGCAGATCGAGGTCGAGCGTGTCCTCAATCTCAAACCCAATACGGTGTGCCCGTCGCCGGCGCCGCGGAGTGCGGCGCTCCGCGGCACCGAATGGCGTGTCCTCGAAATAGACGGCGAGCGGCTGGCGTTCGGAGACGGGTTGCGGCGGCCGAGGCTGACGCTCGACGACGAGGGGAAATTCAGCGCCTCGACCGGCTGCAACACCCTTGGCGGCAACTATACTTTGGATCCCGACGGCCTGCGCTTCATCGCCGGCCCGATGACGATGATGGCATGCGCCGAGCCCATCTCGAATGCCATCGAACGGCGCTTCGTCGACGCGTTGGCTGCGGTCACCAGCGCCCAGATTGCCGCGACGACGCTCGATCTTAAGGACGCCAGCGGCAAGCTTCGCCTGCGCCTGGAAGCACGGGGTCGCTAAGGCTCCACCGTCGAATCGGCCCGAAGGACAAGCAACTTGCCGTCGTCGTCGAGGGTGATGCGCAAAAACGCCAGGCCCGATGGCACCACCTGATCGAATTCGCGATCGAGCTCGTCAAACAGACGGACGTAGAGTTTCCATTCGATCATGCCAGGCGCGATCGGCACGCGTGCCGGCTCGCGCCAGTCGAGCGCCCGGATGCCGCTCCGCAGGACCTCCTCGACCGGCCGGTCGCGGACAAGCGTCGCCTCAAATCGTCCGATCGTGGCAGTCCGCGCCGCCTTCGTGACCGGCCGTGCAATCACGGCGACGCAGATCTGCTTGGGATCTTCCTCGGGCACGAACTCCACCGCGCCGGCGTTCATCGTCGGATCGGCGATGTCATCAAGCCAGCCCAGCCGCTCGACGATGACCACGCGCCGTCGCTCCTTGTCGAAACGCCAGCCGACGGGCGGATCGAAACATCGGCGGACCGTTCGCGTCTCGCCGGCCGGCGCCCGCGACAGTATCTCGGGGGATACCAGCGTGTTGGCTTCGAGCTCCGTCGTGCGAACCCGCTGGTCGAGGGCAAAGGACCCCGGGCGATCGGGAAGCACCGTGAACAGGAGCTGGAACATCATCGTCCGGGAGCCGCGGCGGACGATCAATGATCCGGACGCGAACGTCGTGCGGGCGGCGTCGTTGGCGAAGGCGCTGCGCGGCACGGAAAAGCGCAGCCGCTCTGGTGCGATGGTTGCATCGCCACGCCAGGTCCCGATCGCCAGGACCGGTGGCGGCCCACTGCCGGACGCAAGGAAAACGCCGACGACTTCGACCTCGACCGACGGATCCTCGTCCCTCGAGGCCGCGAAGTCGGGCGCATAGCGCGGCACGGTGGGAACCGCGGAAGGAGGCGCGGGGGCCGCCGCCGGCCCCGATGGTACGGCGAGCCGCAGCGTGCTCTCCGGTGGCGTCGAACCGGAGGAGCCTGGTGCCAGGGTGAGTTCGCCCGTGGCGCGGCGCGGCGGCACGAAGCGTGGTGTATAGGCAAGGACCAGCGGCGCATCGTCCAGACCCGCGATGCGGTCCAGTTGAGTCGTGGTCTGTTCGACAGTCTTGCGGGCGGCACGGCGCGCACCTTCACCGGGCCGGTCGAGGGCGTCCTTGATGGCCGCGTTCAAGCGGTCGACCTCGGCGAAAGGCAGATGGCGGGAATCCGGCAGGCGATCGAAGACGCGCCCCAAGTCGGGTTCGTACCGGGCCGCGAGAGCATCGGTCATCAGGCTGGCGATACGAAACGCCTGAAGCAGACCGATCCTTGCCTCACCATCGGCCCGGGCTTGAAGGCTGGCGCGCTCGGCCTTGAGCGCCGCAAGCTTCTCGCCGATCGTAGCGCCACCTCCTGGGGCCTCGACGCGGCCGAACAACACGACGAGGCCGGCGGCTGCGGCACAAAGGACGATCACTACAACAACGATCGTGTGCAGGCGCTTGCCATCCATGTGTGGTTTGGTGGGCAGTTTCGGGCCGGCCGTCATGCGGCGGGTTCTACCACAGCCGGCAGCGGAGATACCGGCGGCGGATTGTCAGGACGAGAAGAGCCGGTCAGTACGAGAAGAGTACTGGCAGCGGCGAACTGAGGATGAGGTGGCGGGTCATGCCGCCGAAGATCATCTGGCGCAAACGACTTTGCGTGTAGGCACCTTTCACGATCAGGTCGGCGCCGACCTCGATCGCGGTGTCGACGATCGTCTGGCCCGCCGAGCGCGAGCCCGGCTTGGCGTGCTGACTGGTGACGTTGAGCCCGTGACTCTTGAGCGACTCGGCGATCTCCGCCGACGTCGGTCCCGGCACCATCGCACCGTCGACGCTCAGCACCACGATCGCCTCGGCGCCGGTCAGCACCGGCATCGCCAGTGAAATGGCGCGAGCACTCTCGGTGGAGCCGTTCCAGGCGAACAGGATCCGCCTGCCCACCAGTCCCTCGGCGCCCGTCGGCACGACCAGAATCGGACGGCCCGAATCGAACAATGCCGTTTCGAAGACGCTTTCCGGCATCCTCGGCAGGGCGCCCGGCTGAGGCAAGACGATCAGATCATACGCACGCCCGATCGTGCCGATCGCGGTCGGACCGCTGTCGTCGGCCGAGCGCCACTCCGACCTGAGGCCGGCTGCACGCTGGTCGAATGCCTGCTTCACCGCCGCGACGCGTTGGCGTTCTTCGGCGTCCTCGGCCAAGCCTCCACCGATCGGCGCGCCCATGCCGGCATCCGCCCACGCCATGCTCATGACGCCGTAGGACGGCGGTTCGAGCCCAACCAGTCGAGCGTCGAACTTCTCCGCCATCTTCGCCGCCAGATCAAAAGCGGACGGATCTTCTGCCGTCCAGGCCATTGTCAGAATTGACTTCATGACACGCCCTCCCTGTTGCTGAACGATAGCACGAGGCGTGCCACTGCCCGCCTCACAAACTTCCTTGGCACGCGGGAGAACTGCCGCAGTGAACAAGTTGATACAATTCATCCGTTGAATACATATGTATGATCAATATGTTAACGACAATACCTCAACTATTTATTGAGGTAGGGGCGCATATCGGCCCCAGCGGTTGTGTCGATCACCCCGGCAGTCCCCCAGAACCGACGGGGCGGTGGATGCAGGCGCCAATCAAGGAACGATTTTATCCTTTGGAGATACAAATGCTGTCCATTTTCCGTCGGCTCATGAAGAACGAAAAGGGCGCTACCGCCATCGAGTACACGTTGATCGCTTCGCTGATCGCCGTTGCCGCCATCACCGCAATGAAGACCGTCGGTGGCAAGATCACCAACACGCTAAACGCCGTCGGCAACAATCTCACCTGATCGACGCTCGTTCGGTCGAAGCATGGGCGGGCCGGTAACGGACCGCCCATGGCGCATAGCGGGCTCGAAAATCGCTCTTCTCGTCTGGAGATACCAATGCTGTCCATTTTCCGTCGTCTCGTGAAGAACGACAAAGGTGCCACCGCCATCGAGTACACGCTTATCGCCGCGTTGATTGCCGTTGCCGCCATCACCGCCATGACGACGGTCGGCGGCAAGATCACCAACACGCTGAACGCCGTCGGCAACAATCTCACCTGATCGACGCTTGCTCGGTCGAAGCATGGGCGGTCCGGCAACGGATCGCCCTTTTTCTTGGAACCCCGTGCCGCTTTCCCCAAGCGGATGGAACAGCGCTCCAGGTAGTGTCGGTGGAATTCGAGGAGAGTGGGCCATGCCCTCTACCTTGCTGGCTTTTGTCCGCTGCCTCATCAGCAGCCAGCGCGGTGCGGCGGCCATCGAGTACTCGGTGATCGTCGCTTTGATCGCCGTTGCCATAACTACCGCCCTGAATCTCACGGGGCAAAAGGCCCAAAGTGTGCTCGGCACCGCCGGCAATGCGATGATCTGATGCCGCACATCATCGCCTACGGCCGTCGTCTGCTCGCCGATCGACGCGGAACAGCGCTGATCGGCTACAGCTCGATCATGCTGCTGGTCGCCATTGCCGCGATTGCGATGCTGACGCAATTCCGGAGCGGCGCGAACTTGGGCGGCGCGAACTTGCCGCCCGGCCGCAGAATCGATTTGTCGCATTGAGCGCGCGCTGCGTCAGCCTGTCGACACGAAGACCCACGCTACCTGAAAAACTACCAGAAACCTGCTGAACCTGCAACTCAAAGAATCTGGGTCGCCTTGGCGACGACCCAGGCGAACCGGTCGGACAGTGCGGCAAGTGTGATGCGGTTGATGGTGTCGGCGCCGATCGTGGCCCCGCCGGTGGCGTCCGGCAGGTCGCGCGTAGCCACCGTATCAGCCGCGATCGTGCTCATGAAACCCAGGTCGGTGGCCGCCCGTACTGTCGCCGAGACGCACATGTGGGTCATGAAACCACCGACGATCAGGTTCTTGCGGCCGCTGGCCGCGAGGTGCTTGGCGAGATCGGTGCCGGCAAAGGCGTTGGGCAATCCCTTGTCGATGATCGTTTCGCCGGCGCGAGGTGTGAGCGGAGCCACGATCTCGTAGCCGGTCGACGAAGGATTGAACGCCTTGCCCTTGGACTGGTGGCGGACATGGACGACCGGCGTGCCGGCCTTGCGGGCCTTCTCGAGCAACGTGGCAAGCGCACCGATCGCTTCATCCACGCCAGGCAGCGGCAGCAGACCGTCGGTATATTCGCGCTGTGCATCGATGATGAGCAGGACTCCGTCGGCCGTGGTTGCCGGCGTGGGCGCAGCGCCCGCCATCTGCAGCATGGTCATTGCCATGGTCTTCTCCCAACTACACTGAAATTGCCTACGCTACGGTTGTGTAAGCTCCGGACGCATCAACGCGCAATACGATCCATTTGGCAAGACCCACGGCGCGTTCCCGCGCCGGGGCCAGTCACGATCATGTCCCGCACGGCGGCGGCGACAACGCGGTCGATTGCGCCATTCCAGCGATAACGCACCTGTCCGACATTGACGCCGAATTCGCGCGCGAGGCGAGGCCACGACAGGCCCGCCGCGCGCGCCCAGACGATCCGACGTTCAGGGCCGTCGAGCGGACCCAGCCAAGGCAGCACGCGGTCGAGTTCGGATATCGCCCGCGATCCCGGCGGGATCCTGGGCGCGTGTAGCGATGCATGGTCGCAGGTGTCCTCGGGGCCGTTGGGCACCGAGGGCCATGACGAGTGCTCCCGCGACGGCCTGCCGTTTCGCGGCATTGGCAAACGCTTCAAGGTATCGGCCGCCCGTTCCAGGGTGGCGATCACCATGCGCCGGACCTCGGTGAAGCTGAGTTCAGCGGCCATTGCGCCCTCCGTTCTCCTTGGTCCCCGCGGCCTCATCGGGCCCTGCAGCAAGATCGGCAAGAACCCGCTCGGCGGACAGGCCGAGCGCACGGGCGGCTTCGCGGGCCAACGGCCTTGCCATGAGCGGCAGGACCTCGGCCGGTCGAAGCCCCATCTTGACCGCAAGGAGCCGGGCGATCCGGACACCGTGATAGTTGGCGGCGGCGGCTCGACCGCCGAAGGCGGTGGCGAAGCGCCGGGTCGGGAGCTGATCGTAAAGTCTTGGATAGGACATCCGTACCTCCTGCCGACAGGAGTATAGGAATTTATGATCTTGTCAATCGTACAATTCCTAGTAGACGAAATTGTCCCAAGCTGGCAAAATGCCAGCATCATGGACGCACCCCGCAAAGTGTTGGTCGACACGCTGGCACGCCGGCCGGATCTCGATCTGAAGAATCTGTCGCTGGCGATTGGCCGCAATCACGCCTACCTCCAGCAGTACCTCATGCGCGGTTCGCCGCGTGAACTGCCGGAAGTGGCACGGCATGGTCTGGCCCCCCTGCTCGGGGTCTCGCCGGACGACCTGCGATCAACGGCAGCGCCTCCGGGTGCTGGAGGCAGGCTCGAGGGCGACTTGCGCATGGCGGGGCCTCTGCGGGCCGCGGATCGCGCCGATCTCCCCGTCTTCGCTTCGGCCGAAGGTGGCAATGGCGCCATTATCATCACCAGTGAGCCGATCGACTACGTGCGTCGGCCCGAGCCGCTTCTGTCGGTGCGCGATGGTTACGGCTGCTACGTCATCGGCGACAGCATGAGCCCGGCCTACGAGCAGGGCGATCTGCTGCTGGTCCATCCCGGCCGGCCGGTGCGACCCGGCGACGACTGCGTCTTCGTCCGCGACCAGGGCGATGGCGCCCAGCAGGCCCTGGTCAAGCGCCTGCTGCGCACCACACCGGAGAAATGGCGGGTCCGTCAGTTCAATCCGGCGAAGGATTTCGACCTCGACCGCAGCCAGTGGCAGAAGGTCCAGCTGATCGTCGGCAAGTATTCCCGCTAGCCTATCGCTTGACTATCCATAGGAGAATATCCTATCTACCCCTGTCGTCCTCGAACGGAGGGGAGATGGAAAACACCTATTATCTCATTGTGGAGCAGCAGACCGACGGCCGCTGCCTGCGGACGCTTGACGAATATGCCTCGGCCGACCGGTTGGTGGCCGACGCCGCCGACTACGAGGCCGGGGAGTTTCCCGGCCGCTGGGTCGGCGCCCTCAAACTGTCGTTCGATGGATCGGGGCGTTTGATCGCCGCCCATCCCCTTGTCGAGTTTGCTGCGACGGTGCATGCCGAACTCGCGTCACGTTCGGAATGGTGCCGACGCCAGGCAGCCCTCGATCGCTGGTCAGCACGCTAGGCGCTTCATGAGGAAACAGTTCATGAAGGCGCAATCATGAAGGTGATCGTCGTCGGCGGTGGCATCATGGGCCTCAGCACCGCGTGGGGACTGGTGCGCGACGGCCACGACGTCGAACTGTTCGACCAGGGCCCGTTGCCCAACCCGCTCGCCTCGTCGATGGACGAACATCGTCTCATCCGCCATCCCTACGGCGATCACGTGGGCTACGCCCGCCTGATCGACGACGCCTATGCGGCCTGGGACCTGCTGTGGCGAGATCTCGGTCAACGTCTCTATGCCGCGACTGGGACGCTGGCGCTCACCGGCAACGGTGCCGACTGGGCGGAACGCTCCGCCGCGGCGCTGGCGACCATCGGCAAGCCCATGACCGAGCTGCCGGTGGCCGACCTGCGACACCGGTTTCCCCAGATCGAAGCCAAGGGCGTCGAGCGTGCCTTCTGGATGGAGTCGGGAGGCGTGTTGTTTGCCCAGGACATCGTGGTGGCGCTGGCCCACTACCTCGCCGGCCAGCCCAGCGTTCGGCTCCACCCGCACACGCCCGTCCGGTCGGTCGATCTCGAGCAGGGCCGGATCGCCACCGCGGCCGGCGCGGTCCACGCCGCCGACGTCGTCGTGGTCGCGGCTGGTGCCTGGGTCGGCCGGTTGCTGCCCGATCTTGGACAGCGCCTGGTTCCGTCGCGCCAGGTCGTCATCTACTTCGACCTGCCGGACGAGGCCCGTTCTGCCTGGAGCAAAGGGCCGATGATCATTGAAAAGACCGGTGATGTCGGACTTTACCTGGTGCCGCCCATGGAAGGTCGCGGCCTCAAGGTCGGCGACCATGAGTTCAGCCGGTCCGGCGATCCCATGGCCGAACGCACGGCAAGCGAGGACGACATCCGGCCGTTGCTGGAGCGCTGCCGCAGCCTGTTGCGCGGCTTCGACCGTTGGCGCACCGACCGGCTGAAGGTCTGTTTCTACACCGTGACGGAAGACGAGCGCTTCGTCGTCGAGAAACGGGGTGCGCACGGCTGGGTGATGTCGCCCTGCTCGGGCCACGGCTTCAAGTTCGGCGCATTGATGGGACTAGAGCTCGCCCGCACGCTCGGCTCGGGCCGCGATGCCGCGGCCCATGCAAGATGGGCGGCTGGTCTGGAAGCGGCCACACCGACCTGACAAAATGCCCTGAACTCAGGAAAGAGAGAGCTCGACATGGCAACCGCCAAGCGCCGCGCGCCGGCTGCATCGAAGAAGGCGACCGGACTGCGCCAGGGCCTCGCCACCTATGGCGACGCCGGATTCTCGCTGTTCCTGCGCAAGGCCTTCATCAAAGCGGCGGGCTACACTGACGACGCGCTCGACCGGCCAATCGTGGGCATCACCAACACCTTCAGCGACTTCAATCCCTGCCACGGCAACGTCCCCGACCTGATCGAATCGGTGAAGCGCGGCATCCTTCTGCAGGGCGCGCTGCCGATGGTCTTCCCGACCATCTCGATCCACGAGAGCTTCTCGCACCCGACCAGCATGTACCTGCGCAACCTGATGGCGATGGATACCGAGGAGATGGTGCGCGCGCAGCCGATGGACTCCGTCGTCATGATCGGCGGCTGCGACAAGACCCTGCCGGCCCAGCTCATGGCCGCCGCCAGCGCCGACCGTCCGACCATCGTGCTGCCGGTCGGCCCCATGCTCGTGGGCCACTTCAAGGGCGAGGTCCTGGGCGCCTGCACCGACTGCCGCCGCCTGTGGGGCCAGTATCGCGCCGGCACTTTCTCCGAATCCGACATCCAGCAGGTGAGCGAGCGGCTGGCGCCGACCAAGGGCACCTGCATGGTGATGGGCACCGCTAGCACCATGGGCTGCATGGTCGAGACACTGGGTATGGGCCTGCCCAGCAGCGGTTCGATCCCGGCCACGCATTCCGACCGCCTGCGCATCGCCGAAGCCACCGGCAAGCGCGCGGCCGAGATGGCGAAGAGCGGCGGGCCGAAGCCCAGCGAGATCATGACGAAGGCAGCCTTCCGCAATGCGCTTACCGTCATGCAGGCGATCGGCGGTTCGACCAATGCACTGGTCCATCTGACCGCCGTCGCGCGTCGCCTCGGCATCCAGATCGACCTGGAGGAGTTCGACACGATCGGCCAGAACGTGCCGGTGCTGGTCGATCTCAAGCCGTCCGGCGACCACTACATGGAGCATTTCCACTGGGCCGGCGGCAACTCGCGCCTGATGAAGGAGATCCGGGGCTCGCTCGACGAGACGGCGATGACCGTGAGCGGCCGCACACTGAAGCAGGTGATCGACAAGGCCGAGATGGTGCCCAACCAGACCGTCATCCGGACGCGCAAGAATCCCATCAAGCCGACAGGCGGCATGGCCGTGCTGCGCGGCAACCTCGCGCCGCGTGGCGCCGTCATCAAGCATTCGGCGGCCTCGCCCGCGCTGCTGACCCACACCGGGCGCGCCGTCGTGTTCGATTCGCTCGAAGACCTCGCACTGCGGGGCGACGATCCGAAGCTCGACGTGACGGCCGATGACATTCTCGTCCTGCGCAATGCCGGAGCGAAAGGTGCGCCCGGCATGCCGGAGGCAGGCTCCTTCCCGATCCCGATGAAGCTCGCACGCGCCGGCGTGAAGGACATGATCCGCATCTCCGATGCGCGCATGAGCGGCACCGCCTTCGGCACCATCGTGCTGCACGTCTCGCCCGAGGCGGCGAACGGCGGGCCGCTCGCCCTGGTGAAGAATGGTGACCGCATCACACTCGATGTGCCCAAGCGCAGGCTCGAACTGCTCGTGTCGGCCGCCGAGCTCGCCAAGCGGCGCAAGGCCTGGAAGGCGCCGCCGCCGCATCCCGGCAGCCATCGCGGCTACGCGAGTCTCTATTTCGACACGGTGCTCGAGGCCGACGAAGGCGTGGACTTCGATTTCCTGGGATCGGCGGGCGCGAAGCGCTAGCGAATGGTCGACTCCAGGCTCCCGAAAATCTCCGTCGTCGTCACGTGCTACAACTGCCGTGACTATATCGGTGACGCGATCCGATCGGTGGCGCGCCAGACCCTGCGCGACTTCGAGTGCGTGATCGTCGATGATGCCTCGACCGACGACTCCGCCGCGGTCGTCCGCCAACTGCTCGACGAACTCGCCGATCCACGCCTTTCGCTGATCCGGCTGGACAAGAATGTCGGGCAGACCGGCGCGACGCGTCGCGGCCTCGCGGCTACCAAAGCGACGTTCGTCTGCTTCCTCGATTCCGACGACTTGTGGAACGACGATTTCCTCGAGCGCCATCTCGCCGCCCATCTCAACGAGACCTATGCGGTGGGCTTCACCGCCTGCAACGCCCGGCTGATCGACGGCCAGGGCGCGCTGATCGCCGGATGCGTCTACTGGTTCGGCAGGGACCGCGCCCGCGTCGACCGCGACCAGGCCTTCGCCCCGGTCGATCCGGCCCGCGTGCCCAAGCTCGATGCGCCCAACGGAACAGCGCACTGGCAAAGCCGGACGCCCTATCGCCTCTACACCAAGCGCGTCGTGCACTGGGTGTGGGTCAGCACCTCGTCGATGATGTTCCGCCGCTCGCTGATCGACCTCGTCTTTCCCGACGATGACGAGGCGTTTCGCCTGCATATGGATTTCTACGTTGTCGTCATGGCCCAGATGGTGGCGGGCTCCCTGCTGATTGACGAGGCGCTCTATTCATACCGACTGCATGGCCGCAACGGCGCCGCCGACAATCCGGTCCTGGGTGGCCGCCTCCATCTGTCCAGCCGCAACTGGGGCGATACCCATGGCCGCATGCTCGATCGCATGCTGGCCGCCATGACCCGGGACCGGGAGCGGTTCATCGTTGCCCTTGGAGACCGCCAGTATCGCCGCATGGTGCTGCGCATGCGGGCGGCGCGCGCAGGTCCCTTGCTGGGATGGGCTCTGATTGTCCGGAGCTGGTTGATTTAGCGTCTTCGCTGCTCCATCCTGACCAGGGATTGGGGTGACCTAGCCTCTAGGCGGGCCGTGGGGAGACGGATATTTTTGGGCACCTGACGCGTCTTGTGCGCGCCGTGGCGACATGCGGACTCATCGCCGTGGTGATTTTTCCGCCAAGTTCGGCGCGCGCTCAAACGCCGCCTGATCTTGAGCAGCAGTACGACGCTGCGTTTCAGGAGATGCTGCGCAAGCCTGCCGACCTGGAGGTCCTGTTCAAGTTCGCCACGGTCGCCGGGCAGACAGGAGACCTCGAAGGCGCGGTTTCCGCCCTCGAGCGCATGCTGCTGATCGATCCCAACATTCCTCGCGTGAGGCTGGAACTCGGCGTGCTCTATTATCGGATGGGGTCCTTCGAAATGTCGCGGACCTACCTGGACTCCGCGCTGAAATCGCCCTCCCTGCCGGCCGACGTGCGCAGCACGGCCGAACAGTTCATCGTGGAAATCGACAAGCGGCAGAATCCGTCGCAATTCTCGGGCGAAGTCTTCCTCGGCCTTCGCTATCAATCGAATGCCAACCTCGGTCCGTCGACGTCGAGCGTGCGGCTGTTCGGCGACGTCGCCAACCTCAACCAGTCTGCTCTCGGCCAGGCGGACTGGGGCGTCGTGAGCTCGACGGTGTTTCGCCACACCTACGATCTTGGCCTCCAGGACAGGTCCGTGATGGAGACCCAGCTCACGGCCTACGCGAATCGGCAGTTCCAGCTTGCGGCCGCCAACGTCTCAATCCTCGACCTGACCACCGGCCCGCGCTTCCAGGCCTTCCAGGGCATCTTCGAGGATGTGAGCATCAAACCGTTCTTCACCGGCGGCTACATCTGGGTCAACGACACTCCCTTTTACGGCGCTTTCGGCGCCGGCCTGGAAACGGGCGTACTGTTGAGCGACCGCCTACGCAACACCTCGCTCTTCGTGTGGCGGCGGCAAGTCCATCCCAACACCTGGTACATCCCCACCAACAACCAGTTCGACGGTGTCGAGTATTCGGGCAACACGACCTTCTCATTTCAATTAAACAATTTGGTGCTGTTATTTGCCAACGGCGCCACCCAGCGCTTCGAGACCGATCAAACCCCTTGGCAGAACTACCAGCTGTGGGGCATCGGCGGTGGGATGGCCTTCCGCTTTGCCGACCCATTGTTCAAGTCCGAGCTGCCCTGGACCATCACCCTGTCGCTCAACCAACAATGGTGGCTCTACGACGCGCCTGACGTCACCGTCGATCCCACCACGGTCCGACAACAAATGGACACGATCCTCAACCTAGTATTGGCGGTGCCATTTGACGATCGCACGACTTTCAGCGTATCGGGCGGGCGTTTTTCGCGCGTTTCCAACCTGCCGAACTACGAGTTCGTGAACAACAGCTTCATGTTCGGGGTAAACTGGCGTTTCTAGCGCCGACAAAGGAGTTCGCTGTGGCGAAGTCTGCCGTGAAAGGTCTCTCGCTCCTGTCCGCCCTGCTGCTGGGCGCAACCGCGTTCAGCTTGGTCGGTGCCACCGGCGCCGCCGCGAAAGTGGGCGTCACGTCGGCGACCGACGGCGACCCGCTGGGCAAGCCGCCCACCGAAGCCGAGCGCGTGCTCCGGGTCGGCATCGACGTGCAGGCCAACGAGCTCATCACCACCAAGGCCGACGATCGCGCCCATCTCATGTTTCTCGACGGCACGGCGCTCACGATCGGGCCTGATGCCCAACTCGTCATCGACAAGTTCGTCTACGATCCCAACACCAAGACGGGCGATCTGGCGATCACGGCGACCAAAGGTGTTTTCCGCCTCGTCGGCGGCAAGATCAGCAAGACCAGCCCGATTACCATCACCACCCCGTCGAGCACGATCGGTATCCGTGGCGGAGTCGGGATGTTCGACGTCAATGCGAAGGAGACGAAGTCGTTCTTCATCTTCGGTTTCAGCATGACGGTCGGCGCCAATGGCCGAATCGAGACGATAACGCGCGCGGGCACATGGGTGACGACCCTGTTCGGCGGCTTCCCGGGCAATCCGTCGCTGTACACAGCAGCCATCCTAAATGGCGTGCTCGGGAACCTGCAGGCTGGCCCCGGCAAGGGCGGCAAGAGCGATGCCGATCAACAGGCGGGCGGTTTCTCGAAGGGGAATTCCGGCAAGGGTACCAACGTCATCGGAACGCGGTCGTTTGACAAATTCGGCAGCGGCCCCGGCCCCGGCAACCGCAATCCGAACGACCAGTTAGTCAATATCCTCACCCAGTCGAACCAAGCGGCGAACCAGCAACAGACCGTTGCAACCGCCACCAATACTGTGAACACGATGACCTCGACGATCACCTACAACGGTACGATGTCGGGCTTCGTCAAAAACAATGGCAATCTCTCTTTCAAGAGCGGCACCTATCAGAACGCCTGGAACGTCGGCCAACGAATGGGCGCCGTGACCGCAACCTTCGACGGCGCCAACTATGGCAACGGCAGCCTAAACACCAAACTCGTTGGCAACGGCCCAGGCTTTGTCACAACGGCGCCCATCGCGTCGCAAAGCGGCCCGGCACGTAGCCTCACTCTAGGCGGCACCTTTGTCGGACCCGCGAGCGCTCCTTCCACCACGCCCCAAGTCAGTCCGGGCGGCCAAGCGGGCTTGTTTGCGATTACGGGCTCCGGCTACAAGGCTGCCGGCGGTTTCGTCGGCACGAAGCAGTAATCCGGCGCTCTATCCCGTGCTGCCGGCGATGAAGTCGGCGATGCCGGCGATATCGTCGCGTTTGAACCAGGGCAGGTGTGCCTCGGCCGGCCGCGTGTCGGCGGCGATCGCGACAATGTTGGGATCTTCCGCCGCAAGCGACGGCGCCTCACCTGCCCGCACCTCGATCTTGGGATGGGCCTCGCGCTTATAACCTTCGATCAGGATCAGATCGGCCGGCGCAAGGCGCGCCAGCACCTCGGCCAATTTGGGCTCGGCCTGTTCGCGCATGATGGCGTAGCGCAGGCCGCCGACCACGGCCACCTCGCTGGCACCGGCCACGCGGTGGCGGAAGGAATCGCGGCCCGGCTGATCGATATCGACGTCGTGATGGGCATGCTTGATCGTCGAGACGCGCCAGCCGCGGCGGACGAACTCCGCCACCAGCCGTTCGACCAGCGTCGTCTTGCCGGCATTCTTCCAGCCGGTGACGCCGAACACGCGCTGCGGTTTCACGCCCCCTCGCTCACGAAACAATCCGCTGGCCGTTGGCGTAGACCGTCAACCGATCCTCACGCACGAAGGCAACGAGGGCGATGCCCGCCTGCTCAGCGGTCTCGATGGCAAGCGACGTCGGCGCCGATACGGCCGCGATCGCGACCGCCCCCAGAGCGGCGGCCTTCTGCACCATCTCATAGGAGCATCGGCTGGTGACGACAACGAAGCCGCCAGCGCCGGCGGCACCGGAGGTCGCAAGCGCGCCGCCCAGCTTGTCGAGCGCATTGTGCCGGCCAACGTCTTCACGCACGAGGACGAGCGAGCCGTCCGCCGCCGCCCAGCCCGCGGCATGGGTGGCGCCGTTCAGTTTGTTGATGCGCTGGCGGGCCGGAAGCGCTGCCATCGCGCGTTCGACAGCCTGGCGCGATACCGTACCTGTTGCGAGCGATCGCGCGACCGGCCGCAGGGCCGCCTCCAGGCTGTCGACGCCGCACAGGCCGCAGCCGGTGCGGCCGGCAAGACTGCGCCGGCGCTCCTGCAGTCCCGCCATGCGCTGCGCCGCGATCTTGAGCCGGACCTCGATGCCGCGGCCCCCCGACTCGACCGAAATGTCTTCGACCTCGATATCGTAGATCTCCGACGCCTTCTCGACGATGCGCTCGGTGAGCGAGAAGCCTATGGCGAAGTCCTCGAGGTCGCAGGGTGTCGCCATCATCACGGCATGGCTGATGCCATTGTAGACCAGCGCCACCGCCCGCTCTTCGGCCACGACTTCGTCGATGCTCTCGCTGCCGTGCGCCGTAAGTCGCTGCGCCGGGCGACGGACCGAGCCATCATCGGATCCCGATCCGGTCATCCGGCAACCTGATCGACCCGCAGGTGACGGCCTTCGCGGTCGAAGAACATGCCGCGATTGAGCGCCAGGGCATCGGATTTCACATCGGCTTCGACCTCTTTCAGCTTGGCGGCGGCCGCGACGTCGGACAGCGGCCCGCCGTCGTGTCCCAGGCCGACGAAGAACGCGACACCCTCCCAGGGTGTGCGGGCACCGTCGAGCAAGGCACGCATCCCGGGCCATGGCATGTCGTCGCCGATCAGATGGGCGTAGCTCGACTTCACGGGAACGACCTCGTCGCCGGCGATGCGCACCAGCACGATGAAGGCGGTGAACGATCCGGTGTCCGCAAACTGGGCGGCCAGCCAGTGCTCGAAGTCGGTCTTCATGGCGGCCCTAGAATTCGACGACCGGCGTGGCCGGCATGAAGCGCTCATAGACCTGCAGGAATGCCTCGCCGCGCTCGGCCTCGTACCACGCCTCGAAGGCACGGAAGGCAGCAATGGGATCGGTGAGAGTGGGCTCCTGCGCAGCCGACGCAGTCGCCCCGTCAGTGTCGGGCGGTGCCGGATGCGCCTCGGCATGCAACGCCTCGGCGATCGGGCGCAGCCAATCGAGCAGCGGCCGCGCGCCCTCGCCCAGTTCGGCCAAGCCACCTTCGATCCAGCCGATCTCGCGAAACAACGCCTCGAGCTGGCGCTCGACGGCAAGCTCGCGATCGGGTTCGAGGGCGGCCACGCGTGCCATGTCGGAAAGGGCGCTCAATCGGCGCCACGCGAAGGCGCGGACGCGCTCGGCTGCCTGGATCTGCGCCTCGACATTGGCGCGCACCGAGCGCTCGGCCGCTTCGGCGGCGGTGCAGTCGGCCTGCAGGCGGGCGATCAGGGTCTCGGCGGCGGTCGGCATGGCGGACCAAGTTGACCCGACCGGCGGCCTGCCGGCAAGCGCCTCCCGCGAGACGCCTGCCGGAGATCCCTACTTGACGTACTTGAGCTCGACCTCGGCCAAACCAGCGGCAACATTCAGGCCCTTGCTGCCTTCGACACTGACCGGTTGCAGGGTAATCTGCCCGCTGCCGCCGCCGATCAACACGTTTGCCCCCACGCCGACGCCGACCGTGGCCGACGCCGTGCCGCCGACATAGCCGCCGGTCAGGGCACCGGGGGTGATGTTGCCGGGCGCGAACACCAGCCACACCATCTGCGCTTCCTTGGTGAAGCCGAGATCGACACCGAATTTCTTGACGCTGCCGGTGTATTTCTCGGCGACGCCGTCGGTACGGGTGAACAGGCAGCTCAGGTCCTTGGACGACCCGAAGATGAAGCCCATGCCGCCCGCGACGGTGCAGGTCAATGAGCCGACGTTGGCGCCGGACTTGCTGGGTGTCTGTGCCTGCACCCCGCTTGCGGCGCCCATGAGCAACAGTGCGGCACTTGCCGTCGCCAGTACTGATCGAAACATCGTCATTCCTCTCGGTTGCCCGGCGTGGCCGGGGATTGGCACGGGAGAACGGAAGTCGCCAGCCCGTGCGAAATGCTTGGTCAACATGATCCACTGCATGGGCGCGGCGTTGATACAGGTCAACCGGAACGAGATTGTGGCAGGAAGCCCCGCGTAATCGGTTTTTCGAACACCGAATCGCGCCGAATCATCCCGAATCGCGCTTTTTCAGAATCGGCCCCTGAAAAAAGGCCCGTAAACTCGGCGTTTTGAGCGCGCCGGAAAGGACACGTGGCGTACGGCGTTGTCAGAAGTTGTTCGGATTGTCCGGATTGTTCGCCCGCCGGCTGTAGATCTCCGGCCGGAGCGTGCGCAGCAGGAACATCAGCAGGCGGTTGTCGTACTCGCGGATCGTGCCCACCCGCCGGCCGGCCCGCCACAGCACGCGCTCGGTACCGTCGCAGGCGCGGGCGATGGCGAGGTCGCGCAGCGTCTCGGCCGCCATCGCGATCGCCTTGCGCCAGCCCAGGGCGAAGGCGGGATCGACCTTGCGCCGCTCGTAGACGGTGTTGCGGGCGAGGCCGGCGTGCCGGGCGGCCAGGCTCACCGAGCCGCTCGCCTCGAGGTGGCGCAGGAACGCGGCGAGCTTGTGGGGCGTGAGCGAAGCGGCGGTGACGCGGCGGCGGCGGATCGATGCGGACATGCGGGATCTCCCTGGGCATGAAAAAGCCCGCCAAAGCGCTTCCAAACAGGGCGCGGGCGGGCCGGAGAGGGTACGGAATGGCTGCGGGGCGGCGGGCGCACTCCCCTCAGGATAGTCTTTTTCCTAGCAGAATCCTGTCGAAGCTGCAAATCCAAGTTTGCATGGCTGACCGCTCGAAAAAGGCGGGCGCCGACGCCGCTATGGCTGAAAGACAAGAAATTGGCGGAAGAGAGTGGGAGTCGAACCCACTAAGAACCGTCTGGCGGCCCTCTCTGGCTTTGAAGGCCAGCCGCCCCACCGGGAGCGCTTCCCCTCCATTTTCGATCATTCCCCAGAACGCACGTGCTGTCACGCCCCAGGCGGCGGACCGTATTGTTCGAGTTTCTGCGGCACCGTCCGGCGCTGATCGCCGCGGCGGACCGTGACGCCGTGGCGGTCGAAGAACTCGAGGATCAGGATCGCCACCTTGCGGCCGCTATCGAGCTTGTCGCGGAACTCCGCCGCGGTGAAATCGCGGCCGAAGGCGTGGGCGATCGCGATCATCTCGGCCACGACGGGGCGCAGGAAGTATTGATCCGGGGCGACCTCGACGACCCGGCCGATCCGCGCCAGCCGCTGCAGGAGCCTGCGCATGTCCGGCTCCGGCACGTTGTAGGCCTGGGCGAAATCGCGCACGCGGGGCGGCTTGAAGCGCTCGCGCCGGAGTTCCGCGGCAACCTTGTTCCACAGCGCCTCGTCCTTTGGCCCGAGCGTGAGCGAGTGGCCGGGCATCCGCAGGTACGGACCATCGACTGTCACCTTCTTGGCGCGCACTTCCCGGTCGAGCAGGGTGCGGAAGACCGGAACCGGCCAGCGCTTCTTCAGCGTCACGCGAAGGCGTTCGGGCTGGAGGCCGGGCGCATCGGGCTTGGCTTCGTGGAAGGCCTTCAGCGTGTCGACGATGTCGAGGCGCGCCGCCGCGAGCGTCTCGGAAAGAAAACCGAAGCCCTCCAGGCTTTCGCCACCGGCCGCGCGCAACAGACCCTCGACTTCGGCCGGCCGCAGGTTGCGCGACTGGCCGAAGCGGGCGGCTTCGACGAAACCCGACTCCAGCCGCAGCAGTTTCGGAAGCACCTCAGCGTCGGCGTCCCCCAGGGCCGCGAGTTCGGCGCGGCGGCGTTCGGACCGGCGGTTGCGCGGCGGGCCGAAGGGATCGATCACCGTGGCGCCCGCAAGGGTACGCGTGGCCGAGGGATCGCGCAGGATGATCCGGTCACCCGCCAGCGCGCCCACCTTCTCCTCGAGCACCAGCTGCGCCAGGCCGGACGCGCCTGAGGCCAACCTGTCGCCCTCGAGCAGCGCCACCCGCCCCATCACATGGGCCGAGCCGAGATGGACATGGACCGGCGACCAGTGCTTCAGCGGTTGGTCTTCCGAGGCCAGCAGCTTCAGGCGCACATCGATCCGGTCGACCGGCACATGCAGCTCCGGGCTCACGACCCAGTCGCCACGGCGGATCGAGTCCTTTGACAGGCGCGGACCGGTGAGATTGAGCGCGCAACGTTCGCCGGCACGGCCGACGTCGGCCGGCCGGTTCTGCGCATGCAGCGACCGCACCCGCGCTTCCAGGCCGGAGGGGGTCAACACCAGCCGGTCGTCGACCCTGATCTCGCCGGCATGGATCGTTCCCGTCACCACGACACCCGCGCCCGACAGCACGAAGCAGCGGTCGACGGCGAGGCGCGCAAAGCCGCTCGTGCCCTTGCCGCTCTCGCCCAGCGCCAGCAGCCTGGCCTTCAGCTCATCGACACCCTGCCCCGTCAGCGCCGAGACCGGCACGATCTCCGCGCCCTTGAGCGAGGTCGAGGTGAGCAGGGTTTCGACCTCCGCCATGCGATCCAGGATCTGATCGTCGTTGGCGAGGTCGGACTTGGTGAGCGCCACGATGCCGCGATCGAGGCCGAGCAGATCGACGATCTGCAGATGCTCCACGGTCTGGGGCTTGATGCCCTCGACTGCCGACACCACCAGCAGGGCGGCATCGATGCCGGTGGCACCAGCCAGCATGTTGTGCACGAAACGCTCGTGACCCGGCACGTCGACGAAGCCGAGCTGGCGGCCATCGCCGAGATCGCTGTAGGCGTAGCCGAGATCGATGGTGATGCCGCGCGCCTTCTCCTCCTTGAGACGATCGGCATCGACACCGGTCAGCGCTTTGACCAGCGCGGTCTTGCCGTGGTCGATGTGGCCCGCCGTGCCGACAATCATGGAGTCATCCACTGGGAGCGCACCACTCCAGATCCCAAAAGGTCCCTCGCTTCGCTCGGGATGACAATGTTCGTTGAATTGTCGCACTGCGCCAGCATCGACAAGGCTGTCATCCCGAGCGTAGCGAGGGACCTTTCCCTCATCGCCCTGCTCATGACAGGGGCTCCGCCGCCCGCCGCGTCGCTTCGGCGCGCTGCGAAGGTTTGGTGTGGGCCTGAGCCTCGCGCAGGAAGCCGGTGGCAAGCTCGCCGGCGCCGCCGGCCTCGGCGCGCAGCAGCCAGTGCAGGGCCTCGACCGTGTCGCGCGCCACGCCCTTGCCGGCAAGATAGGCCGCACCCAGCATCGCCTGCGCCTCGGCCTGGCCCAGGCGCGCGGCGCGGCCCCACCACTCAGCCGCAATTGCCGGATCGCGTTCGACGCCCAGCGCGTTGTGATAGATGTCGCCCAGCCGGGCCATGGCACCCACCCGCCCGTGCCCTGCCGCCTTCTCGGCCCACTGCCGGGCGCCGAGATAATCCTGCGGACAGCCGCCGCCGATCAGCTTCATCCACGACAGCATGTCCTGCGCGTCGGGGTCGTCCTGTACGGCAGCCTTTTCGTACCAAAGCGCCGCCTCGGTCTGGTCCTGCGGCACGCCCCAGCCTTCGTAGTAGCAAAGCGCCAGGTTGCGCTGGCCGCCGGCATCGCCCTGTTCGGCCGCCCGACGCAGCCATGCCGCGGCCTTTTCCGGATCGCGCTCGACGCCGCGGCCTTCCAGGAAGGCCGCTCCCATGTTGCTTTGCGCCCGCGCGTGGCCCGCCTGCGCGAGCGGCGCCCAGAGATCGAGCGCGACGCCATAGTCGCGGGCATTCCAGGCGGCAAGGGCTTCGGCCAGGCGCTGCTCGGCCGGAGACTCCCGCTCGAAGAGCTTAGCCAGCCACGACATCGAGCTTGTCCAATTGGGCGACGAACGCCGTCTCGTCGTCGAGGGTGCGCAGATCGAAGAACAATGTGTTGTCGGCGATGCGGCCGATGACAGGAATTGGCAGACGACGAAAGGCATCGGCCAGCGCGTCAAGTCCCTTGCCGCGCACCGCGAGCGCAAACGACGGCAGCAGATCGACCGGCAGCGCGCCCGAGCCGATCTGGCCGCGCACCGGCTCGATGCCGGCGTCGGCCACGCCGTCCAACACCTTGCGCAAGCCCGGCAGCAGCCGCTCGGCCTGGGCCCGGATGTCGGCCGCCGGCCGCGCCAGCGCGCGGATGGTGGGCAAGCGTTCGGCCAGGCGTCCGGGATCGGCATAGAGCCGGAGCGTCGCCTCCAGCGCGGCCAGGCGCACCTTGTCGAGACGGAGCGCGCGCTTCATCGGATTGCGCGCGATGCGTTCGATCAGATGCTTGCGGCCGACCACGAGCCCGGCCTGCGGACCACCCAGCAACTTGTCGCCCGAGAAGGTCACGACGTCGATGCCGGCCTCGATCGCCTCACGCGCCGTGGGCTCGTGCGGCAGGCCCCAGGTCTCGAGATCGGCCAGGGTGCCGCTGCCGAGGTCCTCGATCAGTACCAGGCCTTTTTCACGGGCGAGCGACACGAGCTCGGCCGCCGGCACCGACTTGGTGAAACCCTGGATGGCATAGTTCGACGGATGGACCTTCATGATCGCGGCGGTGTCGGGACCGATCGCCGCGGCGTAGTCCTTCAGGTGCGTGCGGTTGGTCGTGCCAACCTCGACGAGACGGCAGCCGGCGCGCGCCATGATGTCGGGAATGCGGAAGGCGCCGCCGATCTCGATCAGCTCGCCGCGCGAGACGATGACCTCGCGGCCGTCCGCCAGGGCATTGAGCACCAGCAGCACGGCGGCGGCGTTGTTGTTGACCGCGGTCGCCGCCTCAGCGCCGGTAAGGCGGCACAGCCAGGGCGCGATATGGTCGTCACGATCGCCGCGAGCCCCGCCTCCGAGGTCGTATTCCAGGGTGGTTGGCGAGCGCATGGCCTCGACGGCAGCCTGGATCGCCTCCTCCGCCAGCACGGCGCGCCCGAGATTGGTGTGCAGGACCGTGCCGGTGAGGTTGAAGACGCGGCGCTGCGAGGGTTGCACCAGGGTGGCGAGCCGTGCCTCGCACCAGCGCGCGCAGGCCGCCTCATCCGCAACCTCTGAGGTGCCGCGCTTGGCGGTGGCCCAGGCCCGCAGGGCCTCGACCACCAACGGGCGGCCGGCGCGCGCAACCAGCGGCACCAGCGCAGGCCAGCTCGCCATGCGATCAATGGATGGTGGACGAAAAGCAGAGGCGCCTTCGGCGCGGTCGGCACGCGACACGGGTCAGTTCCCCAAGAACGACTTTGCCGGACGAGACGTCGGGCAGGGCGGCAGGATGGCCCAGCCCGGCCCTTCGATCAATCGAAAGGCCAGGCGGGAAAACCGGCCCTTACTGGCCGGCCATGGCCACCGTGATGCGGGTGAGGATCAGCACCATCGAGGCCGACAGGCCGATCATGACGGCGAGCTTGGTCGACGAAGAGCCGAAATCGTCCGCCCGCAGCGAATTGAAGAACTTCATGTGAACATCCCCAAGCTTTAGAACCCCGCCGGCCGAGAGCGAACCCCTTCGCTCTTGTTGGCCAGCACCCTCACCCGCGCCGGTCACGGCGGAGCGTCATCCCACACGCACCCGGACGCGATTGCGTCTAGGCGAAGCTCAAACCGAAGCCAGTAACAAACCCCAACTTGCCGCGGCGACCGAGACCCCTCCCGTTCACCGCGAGCAAACGTATACGCCACCCGCTCGTAACGTTGGTGTCTCAATGCCGGCCGATTGGTATCAAATGTTTCCGGGAACCCGCCGGCGTTCTAGCCGCCGGACGGCTCCATGACCCCCAGCACGAACGGGCTGGAAACGCGGGAGAAACCCTCCTCGCCGACCAGGACGTCGAGCCCGAGGGAGGCGAGATCGTCGGCCAGGGCCTCGATCGCGCGCGCCGTTTCCAGATAGAAGACCTTCGAGTAGCCATGGCATTGCTCGCAGCATTCCGCGCGCAGGTAGGAGGTGCCGGCGAACTGGCGGAAGGAGATCTTGTCGGTGCTGCCGCAGTGCACGCAACGCACCCGCGCGTAACGCCAGGCGGTGGCGCACAGCGAACAGTGCAGATGCCGGTGGCCGAACTTGGTGCCGCCGGGAGAGATCAATCCCGCCACGGGCGGCGAGCCGCAGGCCGGGCACTGGCCGCTGTCGGCCTCGCCGCCGCCGAGATCGGCCGCATCGAGAAGTGCCGCCATGCGCGTCCAGGCGACCTGCAGCGCCGCCGCCACGAACACCGCCTGGGCAGCTTCGCCAGCCGCCACCTTGCCGTCGAGAAAGCGGTCGGCCAGAGCCTCGAGGTCGGCCGGACCCGCCGCGGCGAGCGCCGTCCGCGCCTGGCGCGCCGCGTCAGGCAGGACGCTGTCGTCGATCCTGTCGAGCAGGCGCAGCAACGCCACGCGCCAGCTCTCGTCGCGCGGCCAGGTCACGGGGTCGAGCGGCGCACGTTGAACGAGCCGTGCCTTGGCGATCTCGGCCGGCCCCGGCAGCGATCCCGGCGGCAGATCCGCCAGCGCCTCGTGCTGGGCTGCCACCAGGGCCGCAACCATGCGCAGGAAGCCTTCCAGCTCGTGCCCCGCGGCCAGTGCGCCAAGCCGCCCGGCACGGGTTGAAAAAACCGTCGCGAGGTCGGGCAGGCGGACGGGATCGCTCTGGGCGATATCGCCCAGCGTGTTCTCTGAAGATCCCGGTGGCGGGTTGTTCGGACCGCTGCTCAGGGCTTTTCGACTTCCTGGCGGAACCACTTGCGATGGTGCTTCCAGCTCCAGCCGCGAGTCACGGAGCCGCGGGTCATGGCGCGCAACGTGCCCTTCACCCAGATCGCGGCATAGACATGGACGATCCAGATCAGGATGGCGCCGATCGCACACAGCGCATGAACGACCGCCGAGAGCCGCTTCTGGTCGATCGTGGTGTAGTCCTCGAAATAGACGTCCCACAGGACGATACCGCTGCAGAACAGCAACAGGATGAGGATCGACTGGCCCCAGAAGACGAGCTTCTGGCCGGCGTTGTACTTGCCGAGCTCGGGCATGCCCTCTTCGTTGTCGTTGATCACCTTGCCGAGATTCTTCATCCAGATCGTGTCATCACGATTCCAGAAATTGAGCGTGAAGAAACGGAAGAACAGGCCGAGGAAGCTGATGGCCAGCACGACGCCGATCCACGGATGGATCGCACGCGTGGCCTGGCCACCGCCGAACAGATGGGTCAGGAAGAACAGCGAGGGATGGAACAGCGCCATCCCGCTCAAGGCCAACAGGATCAGCGACGCAGCGGTGATCCAGTGGTTGATGCGGGCCGCGGTCGTGTAACGGGCGACGACTTTCCTGTCCACGCTCATGCGCCTTTTCCTCCGGCCAGGTCGTCGCCCTTGCGCTGGTCGCTCTCGGAAACCTCGTTCGGCCCCTTGGTGACATAGTGCAGGAAGCCGAACACGCCGGCGAAAGCGATGGCGGCCAGTGAAATGGGCTTCAGGATGCCCTTCCAGAGCCCGACCATAGGACTGATCCTGGGATCGTCGGGCAGACCGGCGTAGAGCGACGGCTGGTCGGCGTGATGCAGTACGTACATGACATGCGTGCCGCCGACGCCTGGCGGATCATAGAGGCCGGCCTTGGTGAAACCGCGCGACTTCAGGTCGGCGACGCGCTTCTCGGCATGGCCGATCATGTCGTCCTTCGAGCCGAAATAGATCGCCTGTGTCGGACAGGCCTTCGCGCAGGCCGGCGCCTGTCCGACCGCGACCCGGTCGACGCACAGCGTGCACTTGTAGGCCTTGCGGTCGGTCTTGGAGATGCGCGGCACGTTGAACGGGCAGCCCTTCACGCAGTAGCCGCAGCCGATGCAGTTCTCCGACACGAAATCGACGATGCCGTTGGTGTATTGCACGATCGCACCCGGCGCCGGGCACGCCTTCAGGCAGCCCGGGTCGTCGCAGTGCATGCAGCCGTCCTTGCGGATCAGCCACTCGAGATCGCCGCCGTGCTCGTACTCCGTGAAGCGCATCACGGTCCACGACGTCGGCGTCAGGTCGGTCGGATTGTTGTAGGTGCCGTCAGTGAAGCCGACCGGCGCCTCGAGATCGTTCCACTCCAGGCAGGCCGCCTGGCAGGCCTTGCAGCCGATGCACTTGCTGACATCGATCAGCTTGGCAACCGCGATGGCGGCTTGGCGGATTTGCGGCGGCGCCTCGGTGGAGGCGGAGCGGCGGCGGATGTCGAGCGATTGCATTGTAGCCATGATCTGCCCTCCTCCGCCTATGCGACCGCCGGCGACGACGCCGGTGGTGTGGTTTTCTTCACGTCGACCAGGAACGCCTTGTATTCCGGCGTGTTGACGCTGGCGTCGCCGACCGACGGTGTGAGCGTGTTGATCGGATACGATTTCCTGGTGAGGCCGATGAAGCCGTAGTGGATCGGCAGGCCGACGATGTCGCAGGGCTTGCCGTCGACGATGATCGGACGGATGCGCTTGGTCACGCAGGCCTTGGCCTTGATCATGCCGCGCTGGCTCGAAATCTCGACCCAGTCGCCGTTGCTGATGCCCTTGGCCTTGGCCAGCCGCTCGCCGATCTCGACGAACATCTCCGGTTGCAGCACGGCATTGTCATGGACGTTCTTGGTCCAATAGTGGAAATGCTCGGCGAGGCGATAGCTGGTCGCCACGAGCGGGAACTTGTCCGGCGTCCCGAATGTCTTGGCGTCGGCGGCGAAGATGCGCGCCACCGGGTTGGTGCTGACCTTGGGGTGCAGCGGATTGGCCAGGTAGGCGTCCATCGGCTCGTAGTGCTCGGGGAACGGGCCGTCGGGCATGGCGGCGCGTCCAAACAGGCGCGCCGTGCCCTCCTGATTCATGATGAACGGACCGACCGCCTTGTCGGGCGCGATGGTCGGTGCATAGTCCGGCACGTCGCCGCCGGTCCATCGCGCGCCGTTCCACCAGATGTACTTCTTGCGCTCGCTCCACGGCTTGCCCGCGGGATCGGACGAGGCACGGTTGTAGAGGACACGCCGGTTGGCCGGCCACGAGAAGCCCCAGTTGGGATAGATGCCGAGACCGGTGGGATCGCGGGTGTCGCGGCGCATCGACATGTTGCCGGCCTCGGTATAGACGCCGGTGTAGATCCAGCAGCCGCCCGAGGTCTTGCCGTCGTCGCGCATCATGGCGAACGTCGGCAGCAATTGGCCGGCGCGCAGCAGCATCTTGCTGGGATCGGCCGGATCGGGCAGATCCTCGACGGCGTAGCCGTTGATCTCCTTCAGGAGCTCGGTCACGTCGGGATGGTCCGGCCGCGTATACGACCAGGTCGTATTGAGGATCGGATCGGGGAAGGCGCCGCCTTCCTTGGCATAGAGCGCACGCAGGCGGCGCTGGATCCCGGCCATGATCTCGATATCGCTGCGTGACTCGCCCGGGCCGTCGGCCGCCTTCCAGTGCCAGGCTATGACGCGGCTGGAGTTGGTGAAGCTGCCTTCATCCTCGGCATAGGCCGTGGCCGGAAGCTGGATCACCTCGGTCTGGATCGCCTTGGGATCGGCGTTGTGGAATTCGCCGTGGTTCTCCCAGAAGCGCGCCGTCTCGGTTTCGAGGGGATCGATGATGACCAGCCACTTCAGTTTGGCGAGGCCCGCCTGGACCTTGGCCTTGCTCGGCGCGGCCATCAGGATGTTGAGGCCCTGGCAGAACAGGCCGTTCATCTGGCCGCCCGCCATCATGTCGACCATCTTCAGCACGTCATAGGCGGTGTCGAACTTCGGCAGATAATCGTAGGCCCAGTCGTTTTCCTTGGTCGCGGCCGTGCCGAACAGGCTCTTCTGCTGGCTGACGAAGAACTTGCGATAGTTCTGCCAGAAGCTGGTCTGCCCTGGCCGGATCGGCTTGAAAGCGCGCGGCTTCATATAGTCGTCGAAGGTGGTTTCCTTCTCCGTCGGCAGCACCAGGTAGCCCGGTGTCGAGGTCGACAGCAGCGCAAGATCGGTGATGCCCTGCACGTTGGAATGGCCGCGCAGCGCGTTCACGCCGCCGCCCGGGATGCCCATGTTGCCCAGCAGGAGCTGGATCATGGCCATGGAGCGGATGTTCTGGGCGCCGGTGGTGTGCTGTGTCCAGCCGAGGGCGTAGAGCGACGTCATCGAGCGCTCGCCGTTGGCGGTCGAGGCCATCAGTTCGCAGATCTTGAGGAACTTGTCCTTCGGCGTGCCGCACAGACGCTCGACCATCTCGGGCGTGTAGCGCTCGACATGGGCTTTCAGCAGGTTGATGGCGCAGCGCGGGTTCTGCAGGGTCTCGTCGACCTTGGCCATGCCCTGTTCGTCGAATTCGTAGTCCCAGGTCGAGCGGTTGGTATAGCTCCTCTTCGACGCGTCGTAGCCCGTGAACAGTCCGTCCTCGAACTTGAAGCCTTCCTTCACGATGTAGGAGGCGTTGGTATAGGCCTTGACGTACTCCTGATGGATCTTGCCGTTGGCCAGCAGGTAGCGCATCACGCCGGACAGGAACGCGATGTCGGCACCCGGCCGGATCGGCGCGTAGATGTCGGCAACGGCGGCCGAGCGGGTGAAGCGCGGATCGACGACAATCAGCTTGGCGCCGTTGTTGGCCTTGGCTTCAGTGACCCACTTGAAGCCGCAGGGGTGGGCTTCGGCGGCATTGCCGCCCATGATCAGGACGACATCGGCATTCTTGATGTCGTTCCAGCTGTTCGTCATCGCGCCGCGTCCGAATGTGGGGCCAAGACTGGCCACCGTCGGACCGTGTCAAATTCTAGCTTGGTCCTCCAAGGCCAATATCCCGGTAGATCGGACGACCTTGTAGGTGAGGTATCCTGCTTCGTTGCTGCACGAGGAGCCGGCGAAAAAGCCGGTGGTGAGCCAGCGGTTGACCGTCACGCCGTCGCGGTTCTTGGCGACGAAGTTCTTGTCGCGATCTTCCTTCATCAACTTCGTGATGCGATCCAGCGCGAAGTCCCAGGTCACGCGCTCGAACTTGTCGGTGCCCGGCTTGCGGTGCATCGGGTACTTGAGGCGGTTCTCGCTGTGCACGAAGCCGAGCGAGGCGGCGCCGCGGGCGCAGAGCGTGCCGCGGTTGACCGGATGGTCGGGATCACCCTCGATGTGGATGATCGACGCCTTGGCGTTCTTGGATTTGTCGCCCAGCGAATAGACGAGGACGCCGCAGGCCACCGCGCAATAGGGACAGGTGTTGCGGGTCTCGGTCGCCCGTTCGAGCTTGAAGGGCCTGACGCCGGCGGCGAGCGCGTCGCCCGCCCCCGTGAATCCCAAGGCACCGACGGAAGAGGCGGCGAGGCCAGCGGCACTCACCTTCATGAATTGCCGACGCGTAACGGCCATGAGCAGCTCCATCCCTAGCGACGCTTATGAGGCGCTTGAGCGCCTTGCTTATGTGCTGTGCGTCTCGACCAGTGAAACTCCAAGGCGCGGCCGAATCAACAAGAAACGGTCACAATTCGGGGAAATCCCCGATTCGTGAACAGTTTCAGGGCTTGCTTTGCAGTCCCCAGGTTTCCGCCATCAACCGACCCATGCGGGTGGCCACCAGCCGGTTTCCCCGGCTTTCGCTGCTCTCATCCCGGGCGAAATGGATGTGGTCGGCGTAGATCGGGCCTTTTTCGTCGGCGAAGACGTCGCCCAGGTCGAAAATTGGCAGGTTGCGCTCGCGCAGGGTCATCATGCCGGCGACGATCTTGCGGTAGAGATCGCGGTAGGACAGGTCGCCCACGACGCGCTTCTCCTCCTCCACGAGCGCCTTGCCCCAGGCCGGCGACGGCTGGAGGAAATAGGCGGTCTTGACGTCGTAGTCGCGCGCCAGGGCCTCGATGCCGCGCACGTACTTCTGGTAGAGGCCGAGTTGCACGGAAAAGGCGAGATCATGGTCGCGGCGGATCTCCTCGGGCATGGCGAACATGCCGTTCAGGGTCGTCTTCTTGTTCGACTTGAAGCTGTCCTTGCCCTTGGCCGCCGCCTCGATGCCGCGGATCACCATGTAGGCGGCATGCGAGCGGCCGAGTATCGGGTTGAGCGCGAGAGTGCCGGCCAGCCGCCCCATCACCCAGCCGATCGCGGCATCGCCGAAATTCTCGTCGGCGACGAAAGGATTGACGTCGATGAAGTTGCTGAGCGGCCGCTCGAGCCGTTCCGTCGAACCCGGCCAGAAGAGATAATGCTCGTTGAAGCCGTCCAGCGTGACCACGGCATCGACCGAGGTCGCGTAGAGCGCGAACAGGATGAAGGCCTGCGGCTCCTTCCAGGCACCGTCGCCGCCGTTCAACACCAGGAACGGCTTGCCGGTGGGGCTGACGTACTTCTTGTTCAGCTCCTCTTCGAGATAACGCGGCGCCGGGGGCTTGCCGTTCTGCCCGAGCTGTGAGGCGACCGACCCGCCGGTCAACAGAACGACGTAGCGGTCGGTCCGCTTCACGACCGGAAAATCGTCGCCGAACAGGCCGACATTGTTGACCCACGGGATGCCGCAGGGCGGATTGGCGTGGTGGACGAAGGCGACATAGGGATGCGGATAGAGCGTGTCGACGTAGCGGCACGCCGATCCCTTGGTGGTGTCGCGCACGTAGGTGTTCTGCGTACGCTCGTAGAGCTCGGCCGTCGGGGTGTAGCGGCCATCCTCGATGTACAGCCAGGCAATCGCCGTCACCTCGACCACCGCGAGGGCAAGAACGATGCCGATGATCGCCGATATCCAGCCGAAGATGCGTCGCTTCATCGCTCGCCACTATAATCTACCCAAGAGTGGGCGGACTATAGCGGCGGAGCGGCATCCGACAAGCCAGCGCGACGGATGGTCCTGAGCTGGTTCCGGGCGGCTATTTCGCCGCCGCAGCCCCCGCCATGGCGACCTGGGCATCCTGTTCGGATGTCACGCCCGACACGCCGATGGCGCCGATGATCTTGCCGTCGACCATGATCGGCACGCCGCCCTCGAGCGGCATCAAGCCCGGAACGGCCAGAAGGCGCAGATTGCCACCGCCCTGGGCGACGCCGTCCTGCCACGTCTTGGTCGGCCGCCGGAGATTGTTGGCCGTCGTCGCCTTGCCGATGGCGATCTCGACGCTGCCATGCTGGGTGTTGTCCATCTTGGAGAACGCGGCAAGCTTGCTCGAACTGTCGACGATGGCGATGGCCACCGGCCAGTTGTTCTTCCTGGCTTCGGCCTCGGCGGCGGCCATCACCTTCTTGGCGGCCTCCATCGAAATGCCGAGGCCATAAGCCGGCGGCGCCGCCGGCGCCTGGGCAAGGACGGCAAGCGGTGACACGAGCAGCGCGGCGGCCGCCGCTGCGACAATGAGCTTGTTCATGGCGTTAACTCCCGGTTGTGCCACCTCTGCGAGTGGCCCCGGACTATGCCCAACGCACGCCGGCCGGACAGGGCCGGCGGCGGTCACGTTCCGGTGAGAGCGCCGGTGGTGATCGTCGCAGGAGCGCGCTTTTCATGGTCATTTGGACCGCGAGCGTCCCGCTCGCTCATGAGCATGAGCGAGCGGGACGCTCGCGGTCCCTATGAGCATGAGGACTTGTGCCGAGAGCTCAGTGCCTGAGGCTGGGCATCTCCGGCAGCGTCACGACGCGGATGCCGGCCGCTTCCAGGCCCTTGCGCACCGCCGTCGACACCGTCACCGCGGTCGGGCCGTCGCCATGGACGCAGATCGAATCGACCTGGCAGGGAATGCGCTTGCCCGACGTCGAATAGATCGCCTGCTCGTCGACCATGCGCCGGACATGCGCCACCGCCTGGGCGGCGTCCTTGATCATCGAGTTGGCTTCCTTGCGCGGCGTCAGGAAGCCGGCATCGGTGTAGGTGCGGTCGGCGAAGACCTCCTCCGCCACCCGCAGGCCATGCTTGCGCGCGGCCTTGCCCTGCTCGGTGTTGGCCTGGGCGAGGATGATGAGGTCGCGATCGACGGCCTTGGTGGCGCGGCAGATCGCATCGGACATCTCCGCGCTCTCGGCCGACATGTTGCCCATCATGCCATGCACCTTGAGATGGGTGACCTTGCCGCCGTGCAGCGCCGCGATCGCCTGCAGGGCGCCGAGCTGGTAGGCGATGTTGGCCTCGAGCTCCTTCGTCGAGAGGTTGATCACCCGGCGGCCGAAGCCCTGGAGGTCGGCGAAGCCGGGATGGGCGCCGATGCTGACGCCGTTCTGCTGGCAGAGCTTGACCGTGTCGACCATGACGACGGGGTCGCTGGCATGGAAGCCGCAGGCGACGTTGGCCGAGGTCACGATCTTCAGCACTTCGCTGTCGTTGCCCATCACCCACGGCCCGAAGCTCTCGCCGAGGTCGGAGTTGATGTTGACGAATCCGGCATTGGTGGCGGCCATGGGAGACTCCCTGAATCGAAGACGCTATTCTAGCAGATGTGAGTGTTCGGTACCTATCCTGCGGCGATACCGCCTTTACTGTCGAGTTCGGCAACGAAATCTCGCCCGAGATCAACGCTCGGGTGATGGCGCTTCACGCCGCCATCGGCCGCGCCAAGGCGGCCGGCGAGCTCGCGGGCGTCGTCGAGACCGTGCCCACCATGCGCTCGCTGATGGTGGCCTACGACCCTCTGGCCGCGTCCCGTGCCGACCTGCAGCCCCGCATCGACGCGCTGATCGCGCGCGGCCTGCCTGCCGGCCTGGCAAGCCGCCGCGTCACCTTGCCCTGCTGCTACGACGATCCCGAGTTCGCGCCCGACCTGAGTGAGATCGCCAAGCGCACCAAGAAGACCGTTGAGCAGGTGATCGCCGCCCATCTCGCCTCGGCGTTCAAGGTCTATGTGCTGGGTTTCATGCCGGGCCTCGCCTACGTAGCCGGCCTCGACCAGACGCTGTATCTGCCGCGGCGCAGCGAGCCGCGCGTGCGGGTGCCGCGCTCGACGGTCGCGATCGCCATGGACATGACGACGATCTATCCCTTCGAGAGTCCGGGCGGCTGGCATCTGATCGGCCGCACGCCGCTCTGGATGTTCGACAAGCGTCGCGAGCAGCCGGTGTTCCTGGCGCCGGGCGACTCCCTTTCCTTCCAGCGCATCGACCGCAAGACCTTCGACCGCATCGCCCGCGAGGTCGACGCCGGCACGTTCGACTGGTCGAAGCTGGTGACGGCATGAGTGCCGGCCTCTTTCCCCTCCCCTTTCCGATGGGGAGGTGTCGGCGTCTTACGCCGACGGAGGGGTCATGAGCGCACTGAAAGTCGTGCGCGCCGGCCTGTTCGACACGCTGCAGGATCTCGGCCGCACGGGCTTCATGGCGCTCGGCATGCCGACCGCGGGGGCGATGGACAGGGTGGCGCTGCGCCTCGCCAACGCGTTGCTCGGCAACCCTGCCGGCGCGGCAGGGCTCGAGATCGGCGTCATGGGGCCCGACCTGCTGGTCGAGGCCGACAGTGTGCGCGTCGCCCTGCTCGGCCCGCTGTCGCCCACGCTCATCGACGGGCCCGACGCGCCGCCCAAGGCGTTGGAAACGGACCGCACGCATCTCCTGAAGCGCGGACAGGTGCTGCGCATCGGCATGATCGAGGGCTCGAGCACGGCCTATCTCGCCGTCGCCGGCGGCTTCGCCTTACCGTCGTTCATGGGCAGCCTCTCGACCTATGCGCGGGCCGGCGTCGGCGGCTTCGAGGGCCGCAAGCTCGCCGCGGGCGATGCGCTGCCGCTGTCGCTCGAGCGGGCACCGCCCGGCGACGACCGCAAGCTCGGTGCGTCGTTCGACTATGGCCGCGGACCGATCCGCATCGTGTGGGGACCGCAGGAGGAGTATTTCACCGAGGCCGGCCGCAACATCTTCGTCGGGTCGGACTATCGCGTTTCCCGGGAGGCCGATCGCATGGGCATCCGCTTCGAGGGCCCGACGATCGAGCATGCCGTGAGTGTCGAAAAGGGCGGCGCCGACATCATCTCCGACGGCATCGGCCCCGGCGCGATACAGGTCCCCGGCGCCGGCCTGCCAATCGTGCTGTTGGCCGACCGCCAGACCGTGGGCGGCTATCCCAAGATCGCCACCGTCGCCTCGGTCGACCTGCCGCGGCTCGGCCGCCTGCTGCCGGGCCAGACGGTGCGGTTCCAGCCCGTCACCGTGGAAGAAGCGGAAAAACTCCGCCGCGATCAGGAATCGCGGATCCAGCGCGCCATTGCCGACTTCAAGGTCGCCCGTCCGCCCGGCGGCATCGACCTCGCGCGGCTCTACGAGGAGAATCTGATCGACGGCGTCATCTATGAACAACCGCCAGTTTAGAGGTACAAAAAATAGTTGACGTTTCAGCAGATTCCAGCCTATTATTTTGATAGGTTGGCGAGGATTGCGCCGGCCCTTTTTGTTTATCGGCAAGACCTCCCGCGGCCGTCCGCGGGTCGCGCTATGCGCTTGGTGCAGCCGCTCTGGGTCCTGACCCAGGGGTGAGGGCAATCCATCTACGCCCAAAGGGCTTTGTGCTGGCAGTGCTGGCACCAACAGGGAAAAGAGCCACGCTTCGAACCGTGGACGGACAATCGCGTGCAAGCCCGGACACAGATCCGGGCACACATTCGGGCCCAACACACGCACGTTTCAGGTGGGCCCGTTCAGCCGGGTAAAATCCCGGATTTGTTGGCTTTTAGGCGGCTAAGAAGCCAAATATCTGTCGGTACGTTTGGGCCAATTTTGAAAAGTTGGGCCAACGGCGAGGGCGCTCAGCCGGCCTCCTCGCCGGTGCCGTCGAACGACATGCGCCCGGGCCCCGAGACGTAGAGCGCGAGCAGGCCGCCGGCCAGCGCGATGTTCTTCAGGAAATGGACCATCTGGGCGCGGTCGGTGAAGTTGGCGTGAAACAGCAGGGCCGTCACCACGCAGAAGCCGGCAAGCGCCAGGGCAGCGAACCTTACCTTGAAGCCCACGATCAGCAGGAGCGCCCCGCCGATCTCGACCACGATCGCCACCGGCAGCAGCAGGCCGATCGTGCCGTGCTGGGCCATGAACTGTCCGGCCTCGTCGTAGCCCGCGATCTTGCCGATTCCCGACCACAGGAACAGGCCGGCCAGCAGGCACCGCGCCACCAGCAGGACACTACTGTTGCCCGTTTCGTCCATCGGCCGCGCTCCCCCGCTCCGCCGCTTTCAGTGTAGCCGGTCGGCGGCGGCATTGGTACGACACGAGGCCGATCTGAATTGAAACAACGGTACCGGGGAACGACGAGATGAGCTGGCAACCGGAGATGGACGAGCTGCGCCGACGTCAGGAGATGACGAAGCGCATGGGCGGCGCCGACAAGGTCAAGCGCCAGCATGACGGCGGCCGGCTGACCGTGCGCGAGCGCATCGACCGGCTGCTCGACAAGGACTCGTTCCGCGAGCTCGGCAGCATCGCCGGCAAGGCCGAGTACGACGGCCGCAACGATCTGGTCGACCTGACGCCGGCCAACGCCGTGATGGGCCGCGGCAAGATCGACGGCCGGCCGGTGGCCGTCACCGGCGACGACTTCACCGTGCGCGGCGGCTCGGCCGACGCCACGATCAAGGAGAAGTCCAACTTCATCGAGCGCTACGCCAACCAGTACCGCGTGCCGGTGATCCGCATGATCGAGGGCTCGGGCGGCGGCGGCTCGGTCAAGACCATCGAAACGACCGGTCGCGCCAATGTCCCGGGCGTCAGCGGCTGGGAATGGGTGGTGCGGAACATGGGCGCCGTACCGACCGTGGGCCTTGGCCTGGGCTCCGTCGCTGGCCTCGGCGCCGCGCGGCTCGCGGCCACGCACTACTCGGTGATGGTGAAGGAAATCTCGGCGATGTTCGTGGCCGGCCCGCCGGTGGTGAACCGCCTCAGTCCCAAGCAGTACGACAAGCAGGAACTGGGCGGCTGGGAGATCCAGCTGCGCGCCGGCGCCATCGACGAGGCGGTCGACAGCGAAGACGAGGCTTTTGCCGTCACCCGGCGCTTTCTCTCCTACCTGCCCTCGTCGGTCCATGACGCGCCGCCGCGCGGGCCCCGGACCGACGATCCGGCGCGACGCGAAGAAGCGCTGTTCGACGTCATCCCGCGCGACGTCCGCAAGGTCTATCGCATCCGCCCGATCGTCGAGAAAGTCGTCGACCAGGGCAGCTTCTTCGAGATGGGCAGGCTCTACGGCCGCTCGGTCGTCACCGGCTTCGCCCGCATCGATGGCTGGCCGGTCGCGGTGATGGCGAGCGATCCGATGTTCTATGGCGGCGGCTGGACGTCCGACGCCTGCCAGAAGGTGACGCGCTTCCTCGACATGGCCGAGACCTTTCACATGCCGGTGGTCTACTTCTGCGACTGCCCCGGCTTCCTGATCGGGCTCGAGGCCGAGAAGAGCGGCGTCATCCGCCAGGGCGTGCGCGCCATGTCGGCGATGTTCCAGACGACGGTGCCGTGGTGCACCTTCATCATCCGCAACGCCTTCGGCGTCGCCGGCGCCGCGCACCAGAACGGCGGGCGGGTGAACTGGCGTTATGCCTGGCCGTCCGGTCGTTGGGGCTCGCTGCCGCTGGAAGGCGGCATCGAGGCCGCCTACCGCGCCGACATCGCCGACGCCGACGATCCCAAGGCCAAGATGGCGGAGATCGAGGAGCGGTTGAACAAGCTGCGCTCGCCCTTCCGCAGCGCCGAGACCTTCTGGATCGAGGAGATCATCGACCCGCGCGACACCCGCAAGATCCTGTGCGAGTTCGTCGAACTGGCCGCCCCGATCCGCGGCGCCGGGCCCACCAGCGTCTGGATGCGGCCTTAGAGCTGCGGCACTCTCATCCCGGCAACGGGCGGGCATCGGTGGCACAGGTCGTCAGGGGGCGATCGGCCAGCCGGATCAGGGGCTTGAGGCCGATTTACGGCACAGGCAGCGGGACATCGCGTGGCACAACGAGGTGTGCCACGAAATGGTCCATCGGACGGCCCTAACTGATCAGCCGGGGCCGCCCCAGCGGTAGCCGCTCAGCCGGGGCAGCAGGCCGCAGGGCGGCTCGAACGGCGGATTGCTGAGATAGTCCTGGTCGGCAACGACATAGGCCTTGCCGGGCGTGCGGCTGACGACCGCGCTCAGCGCCGGAATCGACCAGTCCTGGAAGAACAGCTTGTTCGGCCAGTCGTGCAGCGGCAGCGTCTCCGCGCGGATGACACCGGTGCGATCGTCGACCAGGCCGCGAAGGCCGTCGAGGTAACCCGCCCACAGACGCGTGAGCGCGATGTCGGGAACTGCTGCCGCGAAAGTCAGCGCCGTGGCGAGGGCAAGCAGCCGCCGCGAGACCGCGGCTTCGCGCAGGGTGGTGAGCACGGCGGGCGGATTGTGTCGGCGGCCGGTGAGCAGCCACATGCCTGCCAGCAGCGCCGCGAGCAGGATCCCCGCCGCCTGGCGCGCCACGTAGTGGGACGGCGGGTAGAGGATCGAGGGCGCGTGGACGATGCGCCACCATGGCGACAGGGCGAGAAGAACGGCAATGACCACGAGGACGATCAGTGGCCCCCGCCCCCGCAGCCACGCCGGATTGCGCAGGCTTGCCACGCCGCAGATCGCGAAGCCGGCCAGCGGGATGGCGAATTGCATGTTTTGCCAGAAATCGACGCTGGTCGACCGGACCTTCAGGAAGTGCGGGTGATCCCAGTAGTCGACGATCGTCGCGACCGACACCACCGCTGCGCCGATGAAGGCAAGCGCTGCAAGGGCGTAAAGTATGCGTATCCCGAGGTTGGCGTTCGTCGCGCGTCGCGCTGCCCAGATGATCGTCGCCGCGAGCAGCGGCCCGAAGTAGACCATGGCTTCGTAGGAACGCAGGCAAAGCGCCCCGAGCGCGCACAGGATCACCGCGTCGCGCACGCTCCTGCCACTCGTCGTCAGCGCCACCACCATGGCAGCCGTCACGGCCGCGAAAGTCGCGTTGTACTCGCCGACGATGAAGAACGAGGTCGGCAAATAGACTGCAGCAACGATGGCGACCACGGCGGTGAGAAGGGACGCGTCGTGCTTCACGCGCGCCAGCGCCAAGTGATAGAGGGCGGCCGGAACCGCAAACAGCGTCGCCGAGTAGGCCATCGCCAGCAATCTGATATCACGAATGCCGAGGTCCGCCAGCAGCAGCACGGGCGCCTGGGTCAGCCAATCGATGTGGGCACGGGCGGCATAGAAGTCGTGAAATCGTTCGCGGTCGAGCAGGTTCACCAGAAAGGCCGAACCGTCCCAGAAAAGCCCGCGACATTCGACGGCGTTGTAGACGACCAGGGCCCATAGAAGCAGGACGACGCTGCGGTAGACCATGGAATGCGGGCCTTTGCGCATGCCTAGTCGCGCCAAACAAAGGGCCCGAGGTCATATGGCTGCGCCGGCGGAAACGGCTGCCACGAGTCGAAATCCCGGGCAGGTGCAATGATCCCGTCGCCCCGCTTCGCCCGCAGCGCCAGGCTCTGGCTTGGCAGGATCCATGATTCAACGAGATGCAGGTGAGGGTTTTTTGCCAGCGGCGTGTTCTCGAAAGTGATCACCCCCGTCTGCGAACGAACTTCGGTGCGCACCGCCTCGAGATACAAGATCCAGGTTCTCGTCAGGTAGAGGTCGGCGGGCAGGCCGGCCAGCAACATCAGGAATGCGAAGGCAACGAAGCGCCGGGCCGCGTCGGGCGCGCGCAGGACAGCAAGCGCCGGCAGCTTGGCGCCGACGTTGGACCGGTAGGCCCACATGAAGATGACGATTGCGGCGATGACCAGTCCTGCCGCCGTGCGCGCCACGTACTGCGACTTGGCGAGCGGTCGAATGAGCGTGTCGCTGACCGCCAGCAACGGCGACAAGGCGAGGATGACGAGGAACACTGCGGCCCACCAATAGGGCCTGGTCCCCAACAGGGCGCGTGGTTTGAGCAGCGCCCACACCACGACCACCAGTGCCGCCGCCAGCACCATGTCGAACTGCATGTTCTGCCAGAAGTTCGTGGCCGTCGCGACGGTGTCGCTGAGATGCTCCTCGGAGTGGGGCTTGAGAAAGGAGCCGGCTGCTATGACCATGCCGGCAAGAAACATCCCCGCGGCGGCGACATGCAGAGCGGTGGCGAAGATCGGCCGTGACGGCGCCCGGCGGACGGCCCAGAAAATCATCACCGCCAGCAACGGGCCGAGGTAGATCATCACCTCGTAGATCCGCATTGCAAAGAAGGCGAGCGCCGCCAGCACCAGCCCGTCGAAGACAGTGAGTCGCTCGGCCGTCGCCAGCCGGACCGCCGCCAGGACGACGAGCGCATAGGCGGTATTGTACTCCCCGACGATGAAGAACGACGTCGTCATGAACACCACGGCGACCGCCGCCACGACGGCAGCCAGCAGCACGGCGTCGTCCTTCGCGCGCATCAGGGCGAGGTGGTAGAGGGCGGTCGGCACGGCAAATAACCCGAACGACAGCAGGCGCGCCATCAGATGCAGGTCGGTGACGCCCAGGAACAATGCCGTCATGACCGGAATCTGGCCCACGACCATGGCGTAGAGCCGCGGTCCGTAGAAGTCGAAAAACCACTCCCGGCGCGCGATCTGGACAAGGAACGCCGAGCCGTCGACGAACAGGCCCCGGCTCTCCCAGCTATGCCAGAGTGCCAGTCCCCAAAGCAGACCGATCGTCGTGCGGTAGGCGATTGTTATTGGCATACGCAAGCGAGCGGGCTCTACCCGACCGTCGGGACGGACGCAAGCGCTCCCGGCTTGCGGCCTTGAAGGGGCACTGTTAGCAAGACGCCGCAAACGAGGACCGTTCATGCTCAGTTGGGAGAAAATCGACGCAATTCCGGGCTGGTTCATGTTCCAGTCCTATTGCGTATGGCGCGCCCTGCTCGACCAGCAATCCCGGGTGACCGGGGATCTGTTCGAAATCGGCGTGTGGCGGGGCCGGTCGGCCTCGGTGCTGGCGGCCTATCGCAAGGGCAGTGAAAAAATCTATCTGTGCGACCTCAGGTTGGACGAGCCGGCGGTGCACCGCGCCATACAGTCGGTCGGCGTCGAGCCCGCCAACATCGTGGCCCTCTCCGGCCCGTCCGCCGACCTGCCGGCCAAACTCGATCTCCAGGCCATGCACCAGACGGTGCGCTGGTTCCATATCGATGGTGAGCACACCGGCACCGCGGTCTACCGCGAGCTCGAGTTCGCCAACCGGATTGTCAACACCGAGGGGATCGTGGTGATCGACGATTTCTTCTCGCCGCGCTATCCCGCCAACACCACCGAGGTGATCCGCTACCTCGAGAAGAACCCGTTTCACTTCCGGCTGCTCGCCGTCGGCTTCAACAAGGGCTATCTCTGCCGCCCCGAAAGCCTGCCGCGCTACATGGACTTCATGGCATCGGGCATGTCGCGGACGCTCGGTGCCTACGGGGCCAAGACGACGATCTTCAAGACCACCGGGCCCTGGGACACCGACGCCGTCGGCATCACCGACTATGTCGCCGATGCCGGATCGGTCGCCGGTCCGGACAACGAACCGCAGCGGTGGCACATGATGCGTACCCGTCACGTCTGGGGGCCCTGGCGCCACCTGCAGAACGGCTGGCGCATGCTGCGCGGCGGATAGGGTCAGGCGGGCTTCGCGATCTTCATCTGCTCGTCGAGGTCGTCGGCAATGAAGTGACGGACGACCTCGTCAAGGTCCTTGTCGGTCTCGAAGCCGAGAGCGCAGGAACGCTTCGAATCGATCCCCTGAGGCCAGCCGTCGCAGATCCTCTGAATGGCGGGATCGTGCTGCCAGACCACCTTGCCGACCTTGCGGTTGCCGGCGTGACGGCCGACCGCAGCCTCCAGCTCCTTCGCCGTCACATTGATGCCGTTCAGCAGCAGGGTACGACCTGGTCCGAAGGCATCCGGCGGCAGGTCGTGCAGGCGCATGAAGGCGTCGACCGTCTTGCGCGGACTGAGCACGACCATGATGGTCTCCGGCGTCACCGGACAGACGACGTCGATGCCGGTGAGCGGCTCGCGTACGACGGAACTGGCCCACGTCGAGGCCGCCTTGTTCGGCAATCCCGTGCGGACGCAGATCGTCGGCAGCCTCACCGCCGTACCACGCAAAAAGCCCTTGCGGGTGTAGTCACGCACCAGGAACTCGCCGATCGATTTCTGTGCGCCATAGGAAGTTTGCGGCGTCAGCGGCGTGTCGTCGGTCACGGCCGGCGGCAGGTCGCCGCCGAAGGCGGCCAGCGAACTGGTGAAGACCACTCTCGGGTTGGTGCCGAGCGCCCGGCAGGCTTCCAGCACATTACGCGTGCCGTCGAGATTGACCCGATAGCCGAGATCGAAATCGGCCTCGGCGCCAGCACTTACGACCGCGGCAAAGTGGAATACCGTGGCGGCGCCCTGCACGATCGATTGCACGGTGGAAAAATTGGCGATGTCGCCGGCCAAGGCCTTGACCCTGGGATCGTCGAGCCCCGGCCCGGCCGCCTTGGCGACATCGAACAGCAGCAGTTCGCTCGCGCGTTCGGGCGTACCGCTCGGCCCCGCGATTGCACCCTGCTGGAGGATACGCCGCGCCAGCTTCTTGCCGAGAAAGCCGCCGCCGCCGGTGATGACCACTTTCATGTCGTCTCCATCCCGAATTTCTGATCTGCCGACGAAAGTGTGCACAGATCGTCGTGCACAGTCTATGTTTGCACCAATGGCAGGGTCCGCGGAAATCTTCGTCTTCAAGGATGCCCTGATCGTTCTGGGAACGGCGGCCGTCGTGGCGCCGGTCGTGCATCGCCTGAAGATCAGCCCGGTCCTGGGCTTTCTCGTGGTCGGCGCCCTGCTTGGCCCCTACGGGCTCGGTCAGCTCGCCGAATATTCCCGCGCCATCGACTGGCTGACCGTCACCGGCGAAAAGCAGATCGCCTTCATCGCCGACCTTGGAATCGTCTTCCTGCTTTTCTTCATCGGCATGGAACTGTCGATGCGCCGCATGATCACCATGCGCCGACTGGTGTTCGGACTGGGCGGCCTGCAGATCGTTCTGACCGCCCTCTTGATCAGTCTGGGCGCCCTGTGGCTCGGCCAACCGCCGGCCGCGGCGCTGATCATCGGCACCTGCCTGGCGCTGTCGTCGACGGCCATCGTGATGGAGCTGCTGAGCGGCCAGCGCCGGATGATGTCGACCACCGGCCGGACCAGCTTCGCCATCCTGCTCGCCCAGGACCTTGCCGTCGTGCCGCTGTTATTCTTGATCAGCGCGCTGGGCGGCAACAGCGAGGGTTCCGTCGTGCAGGGCGCGGTGATCGCGCTGGTCGAAGCGGCTATCGCCGTCGGCGTGATCGCCGTCGTCGGCCGGGTCGTGCTGAAACCGCTGTTCCGGCTGGCGGCGGGAACCGACAATCCGGAATTCTTCATGGCCGCCACCCTGCTGATCGCCGTCGGTTCGGGCGTGATCGCCTCCGTTGCCGGTCTCTCGATGGCGCTGGGCGCCTTCATTGCCGGCCTGCTCCTCGCCGAGACCGAGTACCGGCGCGCCGTCGAAGCAATGATCGACCCCTTCCGGGGCCTTCTGCTGGGAGTCTTCTTCTTTTCCGTCGGCATGCATATCGACCTGGGTTTCATCTGGCGGGAACCGCTGATCGTGGCCGGCGGCTTCCTCGCCATGATCGTGGCCAAGACGGTGCTGCTCACCCCGCTCTGCCGGCTGTTCGGCGTGCCGTGGTCGACCAGCATGGAGACCAGCCTGCTGTTGGCACCCGGCGGCGAGTTCGCCTTCATCGGCATTGGCCTTGCCACCCAGTTCAGTCTAGTCGACGCCGGCGTCGCGGCGGGTGTGCTCGCCGTCGTGTCGCTGACCATGGGCACGCTGCCGTTCGTGGCCCTCGTCGCCCGGCGCATCCACAAGTCCCTCGACATGGAAGCGCCCTCGCGGCCCGTCTCGACCCTGCTGCCGCCGGACGACCACACCAAGCGCGTCATCGTCGTGGGCCATGGCCGTGTCGGCCAGCTGGTCTGCGACCTGCTCGACAAGCACGAGATCGCCTACCTCGCTACCGACAAGGACGTCGCCCTCGTCGAGCGTTGGCACAATCTCGGTCGACCGATCTACTACGGCGACGCCAGCAATCCGATCTACCTGCAGCGCTGCGGTATCGACGAAGCGGCGGGCGTCATCGTCACACTCGACACCGCCGTTGTCGACGACGTCGTGCGGGCGGTGCGGGCACGCCGGCCCGACGTGATGATCGTGGCGCGCGCCCACGATGCCCAGCATGCCCGCCATCTCTATACGCTCGACGTCACCGACACGGTGCCGGAAACCATCGAGGCGAGCCTGCAACTCGCCGAATCGGCGCTGGTTGGCCTCGGCGTGCCAATGGGATTGGTGATCGCCTCGATCCACGAACGGCGCGAGACCGTTCGGCGCGAGCTGCAGTCCGCCGCCGGGACCGCGAGCCTGCTCACCGAGCAGATCCGTCAGGCTCGCCAGACGGCGCGACGCGATCGAAAGCCCAAGTCATGACACCCAAATCATGAGGCGTGCGTGAAGGTCATTAGCTGGAATTTGTTGCGCCTGACCGGTGCCGCCGCGGAGGACGTGGCGAACCTGGTGGCACGCGAGAAGCCCGACGTGCTGTTGATGCAGGAGGCCACCGAGCATATGGACGTCCTGCCGTCGCTGGTCGACGGCCATTTCCACCGCCAGCCCTGGCCGGGGCGCATTCACGGCCTCGCCGTCTGGACACGGAGCCGGCACGTCATGCCACATGCGCTGCCGCTGCCCGCCTCGCGCCTCCCCGGCCGCCTGCCGCGTCGCCGCGCGCAGATCATCCAGGTGGGCGACGTTACCTTCGCCAACGTCCACCTCTCGCACGGCCAGCTGCTCAACCGGCGCCAGCTCTCGCGCGTCGCCGCGTCGCTGCGGGGAAAACCTTCGGCAATCATCGGCGACTACAACGCCGTCGGGCCCATCCTGATGCCCGGTTTCTTCGATGTCGGTCCGCTCGAACCGACCCACTTCGCGAGCAACGTCGTGCCCTTCCGCCTCGACCGCTGCCTGGTGCATGGGCTGCGCTGCAGCTCGGCCGGCACACTTGCTTTCGGCCCGTCGGACCATCGGCCGATCGTCCTCGATCTGCATGTCTCCGAAGTCGTGGCCAAGCGCGATCCGTTGCGCGGCGCCCGCCACCGCATCGCGCGGCTTCGTGCGGCGTTACGCTGAAGCGTCCTAGAGGTAGGGTTGCAGCAGGCGGGCGGCGCCGTTGCGCAGCCGGACCGGCAGGGCGGCGGTATCGAGTTCGGCTACAGTCAGCCGGCGGCAGCCCCGCGTCGCCACCGCGATCTCGTGTGCGAAACCAGTATCGTGCAGTTCGACGTTCAGTTCGAAGTTCAGCCGGAAGCTTCGGGTGTCCCAGTTGGCGCTGCCGACAAACGACCAACTGTCGTCGACAGTCATCAGCTTCGAGTGTTCGAACGGTGGCGGCAACAGCCAGACACGGCAACCCGCCTCGATCAGAGGCCTGAGCGGGATCTGCCGCGCCCAGTCGAGGACCGCATGGTTGCCACGCTCGGGAATGATCAGATCGACCTCGATCCCACGCATGGCGGCGAGTCCGAGCGCCATCGTCAGGGGTTCGGGCGGCAGGAAGTACGGCGTCACCACACGAACCGATTTGCGGGCGCAGGAGATCGCATGCAGCGCCACGAATTCGATCCGCTCGTTATCTTCGTCAGGGCCCGAGGTCACCACCCGGGCCGCCACCACGCCGGCCTTGTCGATCGGCGGGAACCAGTCCTTGTCGGGCAGGTCCTCGCCGGTCGTGAACAGCCAGTCGTCGACGAAAGCATCAGTGAGCTGCTCGACGACCGGACCCTCGAAGCGAAAATGCGTGTCCCGCACCGCATGCGTCGGATGAGCAGCAGCCAAGTTTTCGGCGCCGATGTTGATCCCGCCGGTGAAGCCGATGCGACCGTCGATCACCAGCACCTTGCGATGATTGCGCAGATTCACGAACGGCATGCGCCAGGGAAAGTACGAATGCAGAAAGCGCGCGACCGGCACACCGGCCCGGCTGAGCCGCCGGTAGGTTCCTGACCAGAAATAGCCGCCACCGACGCCGTCGATGAGCACTCTCACCTGCACGCCGCGACGCTGGGCCTCGATCAGGGCCTGATGAAACGGCGCACCCGCGACGTCATCCCGGAAGATATAGCTCTCGAGACCGACGCTCATCCGGGCCCGACCGATATCCTCGAGCATGCGTGGGTAGGCCTCGTCGCCGTTGCGCAGGGCCTCGACCTTGTTGCCATGCTCGCGCGGCAGCCCGGTCAATCGGCCGACGGCGAATTCGAGCGACGCCAGCGGGTCGTCAGGCGGCAATCCGGCGGACGCTGCCTCGGCGATTCCCGGCTGCGTGCGCTGACGCAGCAGTCGCTTGGCGCGGCGCTTGACGCGATTGACGCCCATGATCGCGTACAGCAGTCCGCCGAGAAACGGCGACAGCCAGGCAATGCCGATCCAGGATACCGCGGCGCCGACATTGCGCTTGTAGAGCAGGACATGGACCGTCACCGCGCTGGCGATGGCGAGGTGCATCACCGCGGCGAATTCACCGATCAGCCAGAACAGTTCGTCGTTCAGGGCCACACGCGCCGCGTCAGGCCACTGCTTTGATCGTCTTGGCGGTAATGTCGATGATCTCGTCGATCTGCGCCTTCTCGATCACCAGCGGCGGCGACATGGCGATGGCGTCGCCCGACTGACGGACCATCAGGCCGAGTTCGAACGCCTTGGCGAAGGCCGCATAGCCGCGCGTGCCGACCGGACCGCTCGGCGCCAGGTCGATGCCGGCGGCGAGTCCGAGGTTGCGGATGTCGGTGACGTTCGGCAGGCCTTTCAGCGAGTGCACGCCCGCCTCCCAATGGACGGAAAGCTCGGCCGAGCGCTCGAACAGGTTCTCATCTCGATAGATGTCGAGGACCGCCGAGGCTGCGGCGCAGGCCAGCGGATGGGCGGAGTAGGTGTAGCCGTGGAACAGATCGATGGCGCCCTCCGGGCCGTTCATCAGCCCGTCGAACACGTGCTTTCTCACAAACACGCCGCCCATCGGCACGGTGGCGTTGGAGATGCCCTTGGCCACCGTCATCAGGTCGGGAATGACGCCGAACTTGTCAGCTGCGAAGCCGGTGCCGAGGCGACCGAAGCCGGTGATGACCTCGTCGAAGATCAACAGGATACCGTGCTTGTCGCAGATCTGGCGCAGGCGCTGCAGGTAGCCCTTGGGCGGCGGCAGATAGCCGGTCGAACCGGCGCAGGGCTCGACGATGACGGCGGCGATGTTCGAGGCATCGTGCAGGCCGACAATGCCCTCGAGCGCGTCGGCGAGTTCCACACCATGCTCAGGCTGGCCCTTGGAAAAGGCATTCTGCGGCAGGTGCGTGTGCGGCAGGTGATCGACGCCCGGCAGCATGGCGCCGAACCATTTGCGGTTGTTGACCATGCCGCCGACCGAGATGCCGCCAAAGCCCACGCCGTGATAGCCGCGCTCGCGGCCGACGAAGCGGGTGCGCGTCCCCTGGCCATTTGCGCGGTGATAGGCGAGTGCGATCTTGAGCGCGCTGTCGACGGCCTCGGAGCCCGAGTTGCAATAGAAGGCATGGTTGAGGTCGCCCGGCAGGAGGGCGGCGTGGCGTGCCGCCAGCTCGAAGGCCTTGGGATGGCCCATCTGGAACGATGGCGCGTAGTCCATCTCGTCGAGCTGCTTGGCGATCGCGGCCTTGATCTCCTCGCGGCCGTGGCCGGCATTGACGCACCACAGGCCCGCCGTGCCGTCGATGATCTTGCGGCCTTCCGGAGTCCAGTAGTGCACGCCCTTGGCCTTGGCCAGCATCCGCGGGTTGGCCTTGAACTGCCGGTTCGCCGTGAACGGCATGAAGAAGGCTTCGAGGTTGTTGGCGACGGGCTTGGTGCTGGGAGGCGTCATCGGTGTTGTTCCTCGGCGAACTGTAAAATCAATGACTTACGCTATCACTTGTTCACGTCGACAACTACGCGGCCGCGTACTTCTCCTTTGAGGATTTTTGGGGCCAGTGCCACCAAGTCGGAAAGCCCCGCCTCGCTCATCATGCTGTCGAGCTTATCGAGCGGCAGATCGATGCCCAGCCGCCGCCACGCGGCCTCGCGCGATGCCTTGGGTAGCATCACCGAATCGATGCCATAGACGGCAATATTGCGCAGGATGAAGGGCAGGATCGAACCGGGAAACGACGGCCCGGCCGCGAGCCCGCACACCGCCGCCGCACCGTTGTACTTCACTTGCGCGAGTGCCTTGGCGAACATTACCCCCGAGACCGTGTCGACCAGCCCGGCAAAGCGCTCGGAGAGCAAGGGCCGGTCGGGCGCCTCGACGAGTTCCTTGCGGTCCATGATCGTCCTGGCACCCAGCGCCGAGAGATACGCGCCTTCCTGCGGCCGGCCGGTGGCGGCCACGACCGCGTAGCCGAGTTTGGCCAAGACCGCGACGGCGACACTGCCGACGCCACCCGCCGCGCCGGTCACCAGGATCTCGCCGGCAGCCGGGGTGATGCCGTGCTTCTCCAACGCCATAACGCAGAGCATGGAGGTGTAGCCCGCCGTGCCGATGGCCATCGCCCGCTTGGTCGAGATCGAGGCCGGCAGCTTGACCAGCCAGTCTCCTTTTACCCGCGCCTTGGTGGCATAGCCGCCCCAAAGCAACTCGCCGACCCGCCAGCCGTTCAGCACCACCTTATCGCCCGGATTGAAGATCGGGCTCTCGGAACTCTCGACCGTGCCGGCAAAATCTATGCCGCCTACATGCGGCCAAGTCTTCACCAATCCGCCGCCCGTCGTGAGCACCAGCCCGTCCTTGTAATTAAGCGTCGAATATTCGACTGCGACCGTGACGTCGCCTGCCGGCAGCCTGTCCTCAAACAGGGTCTCGATGGCGCCGCTTACTTTGCGGTCGGAGCCTTGGCTAAGAACGAGCGCGCGAAATGACATTAGAGTTTCCTCTCCGGACCTGTTGGCGGCGTTGTATCAAGGCTCCAGATATGCAGCGACACTGACTTGCGATGCGTTCCGCTGTGACTCAGAATCTGCCCAGCCCGTCAGGGTATCGAAATCTGCAACCCAGCTCTTCACAACCCTTCGCGGTTGCCTATCCACAATCGCATAGTCTATGCAATAATGTGGGGTCACCACAGTAGTCGTGTGCGCGTATGTCGGGAAAAAATAAAGCGAGTGCAGGGATGGTGGAGTCTGCGCAGCCGTATGGATGGCTACCAATGCGCTTCACAAAGAAACTCCCCGTCCTGTCGACCATTCCGCGCTCTGGAACCTGGTTCCTGCGTTACGCGGTGTCGTTCCTCAGCCACCTTGATCGAGGTGGGCGGATCGACGATCGCATTACGGGTGATATCGTCGGGCCCGCTTCAGGCGCCCCTTTCGATTTTCTCCGTTTCAGAGGCGGGCCGCTTTTCCTGACACGCAAGACGATGCGATATGATCAGGTATTCATCGGACACACGGCGTGCCCCGGTTTCGCAGATATCGCGGGCGATTTTGCCTGGTGGTCGAAGACTGCCTTCCATGTTCCCGGCTACGACTATTTGCACGAAGGACAGAACTACGACTACACGCCCATCGATCTTGCGAAATGCCGGTACACGCCGGTCTCGGTGCGGGCGCTGGAGAAGGCCGCTTCGGCCGGTCGAAGCGCGCCCCTGGCGCTGGTCTATCGCAATCCGCTGGCGCAGGCGGCCTCCTACTTCCGCTACTGCATGATGCATACAAGTCCGACTTACAACACGTTCAAGGGCCGGCCGCTCGCCAGCATCCCGTTTCGCGACTACCTGTTCGGCAGCGCGTTGCCCTCTTATGCAAAGCAGTTCGTCTCCTTCCAGGCAATGGCCGCACGCCATCCCGGCCTGGTCCGCCTCGTTCCCTACGAGCACCTGATGGCGAGACCGGAGGAAGTTCTGGCCGACCTCCTCAATCACCTCTCGGGGACGACCCGTAGCGATTGGCCAAACCTTCATCACGCCATACACCTTGCGCGGCGCGAACAACTGAAGGCCGTCGAGGCCGAACTCGGCCGCTCGCTCGACGGCACCCGCGTTGGCAACGGCAGCCATATGCGGCAGGGTCGCCTCAAGGAACAGCTCGGCGGCGCGATCCGCGACGAGACGATTGGCCAATTGCGGTCCATGGGCATCGACGTTGATCAGTTCGTCTGGCCGGCCGCCAACGATTTTGTGGATTTTCCGTCACAAGAACGGGCTGTTGCAGCGGAGTAGTCGTGTATAGGAAAGACAAGCGCTCGTGCCAGTCTCGAACTCCTATCTGCAAGCGCTTGAAGCCGAGAGCATCCACATCTTGCGGGAAGCGGCCGCCAATTTTCGCAAGCCCGTAGTCCTCTACTCCATCGGCAAGGACTCCTCCGTCCTGCTGCACCTCGCCCACAAGGCCTTCTATCCGGCCAAGCCGCCATTTGCGTTGTTGCACGTGGATACCGGGTGGAAGTTCCGCGAGATGATCGCTTTCCGCGACCGGCGCGTCGGCGAGCTGGGCCTCGAGCTGATCGTCCACGTCAATCGCGATGGGATTGGCCGGGGCATTGGCCCGATCTCCCATGGAGCGGCCGTCCACACCGACATCATGAAGACCGAAGCGTTGAAGCAGGCGCTGGGCCTGCACGGCTTCGACGCCGCGATCGGCGGCGCGCGACGCGACGAGGAGGCATCGCGGGCCAAGGAACGGATCTTCTCTTTTCGAAGCGCTGCCCATCGCTGGGATCCGCGCCACCAGCGCCCCGAGTTGTGGCGCCTGTACAACGGCCGCATCCATCCCGGCGAGAGCATTCGCGTCTTTCCGCTATCGAACTGGACCGAACTCGATGTCTGGACCTACATCCAGCGGGAGAACATCCCTGTCGTTCCGCTCTATTTTGCAGCTGAGCGTCTCGTGGTCGAACGCGACGGGATGCTGATCAAGGTCGACGACGACAGGCTGACGCTGCGCCCCGGAGAAACGCCACAGCCTCGCTGGGTGAGGTTCCGCACCCTTGGATGCTACCCGCTCACCGGTGCCATCGAGTCGCGGGCAGCAACCTTGTCCGAAATCGTCGCCGAGGTGACCTCCCCTCGAATGTCCGAACGTCAGGGCCGGGCGATCGACCACGACCAGAGCGGCTCCATGGAGCTCAAGAAGCGCGAAGGATACTTCTGATGGCGTCGCCGCCACCCGACCTTGCCGACAAGGACCTGATGCGCCTCATCACCTGCGGCAGCGTCGACGACGGCAAGAGCACACTGATCGGCCGGCTGCTGTTCGACGCCCGACTCGTGCCCGACGACCATCTCGAGGCCCTGGCGCGCGACAGCCGACGCTATGGCACCGTCGGGGATTCACCGGACCTTGCGCTGCTGGTCGACGGACTGCAGGCGGAGCGCGAACAGGGCATCACGATCGACGTCGCCTACCGGATCTTTTCCACGGCGCGCCGCAGGTTCATCGTCGCCGACACCCCCGGGCATGCGCAATACACGCGCAACATGGTGACCGGCGCCTCCACCGCCGACCTTGCGATCATCATTGTCGATGCGCGCAAGGGGCTCCTGGCGCAGACCTGCAGACACACCACCATCGTCTCGTTGATGGGCGTCCGGCACGTGGTCCTTGCGGTCAACAAGATGGACCTGGTCGACTACAGCGAGCAGCGCTTCGCCGAAATCGTGGCTGCCTACTCGCATCTCGCCAAACGACTGGGGCTTGCCTCGACCGCCGCCATCCCGATCTCGGCGCTGCTGGGCGACAATGTAATCCGGCCCAGCGCCGCCATGCCCTGGTATTCCGGCCCGCCGCTGCTCGACCATCTTGAGAGCGCTGGCGTCGAAGCGAGCGATACGCAGCCGTTTCGTCTAACGGCGCAGTGGATCAGTCGCGCCGACCCGGAGTTCCGCGGCTATGCCGGCACCGTGCTTGGCGGCAGCATCCGGCCCGGCGACGAGGTCGTGGTGCAGCCCTCGGGCGCTCGTAGCCACGTCGCTCGCATTGTCACGTCGGATGGCGACCTCGCCGAGGCCGCCACCGGCCAGGCCATCACCCTGACCCTTACCGACCCGGTCGACGTCGTGCGCGGTGATGTCCTCACCGCCCCCGATCGGCCGCCACACGTGGCCGACCAGTTCGCTTGCCATCTGGTGTGGATGGATGAGGCGGCGATGCTGCCGGGCCGGCCCTATCTGATGCGGCTTGGCACCGCGACACTGACGGCAACCGTGACCGAGCTGAAGCACCGCATCGACGTCGAGACCGGCGGCCACGAGGCGACGAAGCAGTTGGCGCTGAACGAAATCGGATTCGCCAATATCGCGCTCGACCGGCCGGCACCCTTCGACGTCTATGACGACAACAGGGACACCGGCGGCTTCATCCTGATCGACCGGATGAGCAACGCAACGGTCGGCGCCGGCATGATCCGGTTCCCGCTGCGCCGGGCCTCCAGCCTGCCCTGGCAGACCTTTACCGTCGACAAGGCCGCGCGCGCGCGGATCAAGCAGCAGCGCCCCTGTGTTCTATGGTTCACCGGCCTTTCGGGGGCGGGAAAGTCGACGATCGCGGACGGTGTCGAGAAGCGGCTGCTCGCGCTTGGCCGTCATACCTATTCCCTGGACGGCGACAACGTCCGGCATGGCCTCAACAGGGATCTGGGCTTCACCGATGCCGACAGAGTGGAGAACGTCCGGCGCGTCATCGAGGTCGCCCGGCTGTTCTGCGAGGCTGGACTGATCGTGCTCGTGTCGGTCATCTCGCCGTTCCGCAGCGAGCGGCAACTCGCCCGGGAGCGCATGACCGAAGGTGAGTTCGTCGAGATCTTCGTCGACACGCCCTTGGCCGAGTGCGAGCGCCGAGATCCCAAGGGACTCTATCGCCGGGCCCGCGACGGCAAGCTCGCGAACTTTACCGGCATCGACTCGCCCTACGAGGCTCCGGAGGCGCCGGATATCCATCTCCATACCACCGAGATGTCACTCGAACAGGAGATCGAGACCGTCATGAAGGCGTTGCGCAACCGCGGCGTCATCGACTGATCCGCTTCGCCGTGCGAAGACGGCTCGATGATCCCAACGCAAAGTAGCGGCGCCCGGTGGACCATGCTGGCGCTGATCTTCGCGGTCCGCGCCGGCCTCGGCTTCCAGTTCCAGACCGTGGCCTCGGTAGGCGATCCGCTCGCCGCCGACCTCGGCCTCAGCTACGCCGAGCTGGGCACTCTGATCGGCACCTTCTTTATGCCCGGTCTCGTGCTGGCGATTCCCGCCGGGTACGTCGGCCGATACGCCTCCGACAGGATGTTGACCGCGCTCGGTCTCGCCGCACTTGCATTGGGCGGCGGCCTCTGCGCCATCGCCCCGGGTTTCGGCCCGATGATGCTTGGCCGCGTGCTGTGCGGCGCGGGCTTCGTTCTCGGCACGATCTACATGACCAAGATGATCGTCGACTGGTTCACCGGCCGGGAAATCGCCACCGCAATGGCGATACTGGTCATGAGCTGGCCGTTCGGCATTGCCATGGGGCAAGTCGGTCACACCTGGCTCGCCACCGTGGTTGGCTGGAAGTGGGCCTTCGCCGCCGCATCGTTCTATTGCCTCGCCGGCGCCGGCCTCGTGCTGGCGGCGTATCGCCCGCCGCCCCTGGTCACGGCAGCCGATACCGTGGCCTCGTCGGGGCTGATACGGCGCGAATGGATTCTGGTCCTCATCGCCGCCCTGGTCTGGGGATGCTTCAACGCAGCCTTCATCGTCTATCTGAGCTTCGCCTCGCGCGTGCTGGTGGCGGGTGGCTACGGCCCGCTCGAGGCAGCGGCCGTCGTCAGCCTCGCGAGCTGGGTGATGATCGTCTCAGGCGCGGTCTGTGGCCTGATCGCCGACCGCACCGGCAAGTCGGACGCCATTCTCTACGCCTGCCTGGTCGTGGCCATGCTGTCGCTGGCGCTGTTGCCGCAGACCCGCTTCGCCATCCCCCTCACCCTTGCCTTCGGCCTGATGGGCATGGCCCCGGCTGGCCTCATCATGGCGCTCACCGGCCAGGCGATGGCGCCCGAGCATCGCGCCTTCGGCATGGGCATATTCTTCAGCATCTTCTTCCTCTTCGCCGCGCCCACGCCCACCATTGCCGGCTGGCTTTACGACCGAAGCGGCGATCCGTACTGGCCGATCCTGTTCGCCGTCGCAATGTTCGGGCTGACGCTGATCGCCAGTGCCGGCTTCAGGGTCGCGCACCGCGCCCTGCGCTGAAGGCGTTCAGCCCGCGTTCTTCACTCTCGCGTCGCTCGCGATCGCGCGGGCGAGCTGCTGCAATCGGCGGCCGAAACGGGAACCTGATTCTTCTTCGGTCATGGCCGAGCTGGGGAAGCGCATGGAAAGGCTGCCCATCACGCGCGCGCCTGCGCCACTTCCCTGGCGGATCGCGACGGCAATGCCGTGCAGGCGGGTCGGCCGCGCCAGCCGGGTGAAGGCGTAGCCGTCACGACGGATCTGCTCAAGTGCGGCACCGAGCGCGGTCTCCTGCCGGGGCGTGAGGCCGCCGCCATCTCGCAGTCCGATGTCGCGCAGGATGGTCCGTCGCTCCTCCTCCGGGCAGAAAGCAAGCCAGGCGCGGCCGAGCGCGCTGGTGAGCACCGGCCGCCGCAGGTTCAACCCCGCAGCCTCGAACGACATCGGGCTTTCCGGCGCCGTCGAATGGCGGATCGAGATGGCACCGTAGGAGAGCGTCGCCAGATAGAGCGGCCAGCCATGCTCCGACGTGAACCGGCTCATGTGCGGGATGGCGGCATCCACCAGGTGGTCGACGAAGCGGATCGAACCCGCGAGGCCCAGCACGCGCTCGGTGAGGCGATAGCCCTGCTCGCGCGACACGCGCGCGGCATAGCCCAGAGCGATCAGGGTGTGCAGCAGGCGCACCACGGTGGGCCGCGGCAGGCCGGTCTCCCCGGTCAGCACGCCCACGGTGGAACTGCGCCGGCGACTGAGCGCCTCGAGCACCGCAAAGCTGCGGCGCACCGGCTCGATGACCGCTCCGCTAGCCATGCGACACCCTAGTCCGTAATGCGGACTTTGTCGACTTTGCGCGAGCGTCGTCCCGTAGCGGGCGTAAGTTGGCGCCACACGAGCCCGAGTTCGGGAGGAAACGAACAATGACCTATCAGTCGATCGACGTGCGCAAGCTCACGCCCACCATCGGCGCCGAGATCTTCGGCGTGGACCTCGCCAAGCCGCTCGGCAACCAGCAGTTCCAGGAAGTGCACGATGCGCTGATGGAGAACCTGGTGATCTTCTTCCGTGACCAGAAGATGACGATCGACCAGCACAAGGATTTTGGCCGCCGCTTCGGACCGCTGCACACGCACCCCAACGCGCCGATTGAGTTCAAGGACCATCCCGAGATCCTGGTGATCAAGGCCGACGAAAAATCCAAGCACGTCGCCGGCGAGGAATGGCACACCGACGTGAGTTGCGACGTCGAGCCGCCGATGGGCTCGATCCTCTATCTCACCGAGGTGCCGCCCGACGGCGGCGGCGACACGCTGTTCGCCAACATGTACCGCGCCTACGAGACGCTCTCGGCACCGGTGAAGCTGATGCTGCAGGGTCTCACCGCGCTCCACGACAGTTCCAAGGCGCATTACTACCGGGTCAAGGCCACCGACCGCGACGAGATGAAGTTCCCCAACGCCGAGCACCCCATCGTCCGCACGCATCCGGTGACCGGCAAGCAGGGGCTCTACGTCAACCGCGGCTTCACCTTGCGCATCCCGCAACTCCGCCGGAATGAGAGCGACGCGCTGCTCGAGATGCTCTACCGCCACATCGAAACGCCGGAGTTTCAGTGCCGCTTCAAGTGGCAGCCGAACTCGGTGGCCTTCTGGGACAATCGCTGCGTCCAGCACCACGCGATGTTCGACTATTATCCACACCGCCGTTACGGCCATCGCGTGACGGTGTGCGGCAACAAGCCATTCTATCGCGCGTAACTCCCGCGTAACCAGCGCGAGACGCTTGCCAAGAGGCGGTCATGACCCCAACTGTTCGGGGTCATGACCTCTCTTCAATTCAGCCTGCTGCCCCATCGCAGTGTCATCGCCGTCGGCGGCGCCGACCGTGTCGAGTTCCTGCAGGGGCTGATCTCCAACGACACCACCAAGGTCGCTCCCGGCCACGCAATCTGGGCGGCGCTGCTGACGCCGCAGGGTCGGTTCCTGAACGACATGTTCGTTGTCGAGGGTGACGCCGACACCTTGCTGCTCGAAACCGAGCGCGAGCGGGCGCCGGCACTCGCCAAGAAGCTCACGCTCTACAAGCTGCGCTCCAAGGTGACGGTGGAGGATCGAAGTGCCGCGATGGACGTCGCTGTCGTGTTCGGCGCCGATGCCGACAAGCTGCTCCCGATTGATGGCGCGATCGCCTTCGTCGATTCCCGGCTCGCCGAGCTCGGGGTCCGGGTGCTGACGCCGGCCGGAACGGCGTCCGCACTGCTGCAAGCGCGTGGCATCGCCGAGGCGTCCCTCGAGGCTTACGACGCGTTGCGTCTCGGACTGGGTGTGCCCGACGGCAGCCGCGATCTCAAGGTCGAGAAGGCCCTGCTGCTCGAGAGCGGCTTCGACGAGCTGAATGGCGTCGACTGGAAGAAGGGCTGCTACATGGGCCAGGAGCTGACGGCCCGCACCAAGTACCGCGCCCTCGTGCGGAAACGCCTGTTCCCGGTCAGCGTCGAGGGCGCGCTGCCGGCGCCCGGGACATCCATTCATCTCGATGGCCAGGAAGTCGGCGAGCTGCGCTCCGGCTCGGGACGCCACGCGCTGGCGCTTCTGCAAACGGAAGCTGCGCGCGGCCCCGGGCCATTGATCGCAGGCGGGGTGCAATTGATTCCCACCATCCCGCCGTGGATGCGCCTCGCCTAGCTGACGCCGTCACATTGTGGCGAAATTTGGACACCGGCCGGAATTCGCCTATCATGCCGGTACATGCGGACATTCAGAATCGTCGTCGTCATCATTGCTGCCCTCACGGCGACGATTCCGGTTGCTGCCCAGCAACCCGCGCCGGTGACGGATACCCGCGCCGCTTATGACGCGGCTTTTGAGGAGACACTGCGCAAGCCGGCCGATCCGCCGACCTTGCTGCGATATGCCGAACTCGCCGTGCAGGTCGGCAACCTCGAAGGGGCAATCTCGGCCCTGGAGCGATTGCTGCTGATCGATGATGACCAGCCAAAAATCAAGCTCGAGCTCGGCGTCCTCTATTATCGTCTGGGTTCCTACGAAGCCGCGCGGGGATATCTCGAGAGTGCACGCACCTCGTCGCGCGCCTCAGCCGAAACGAAGGAGCGCACGGACCAGTTCCTGAAGGAAATCGACAGCAAGAGCAGCAAGTCGCAATTCTCAGGCGATCTGTTGTTCGGCATCGGCTATTCGACCAACGCCAACACCGGCCCGGCCGGCGCGATCCAGTCCTTCGGCGCCACGGTGGTACCGACGCCCACCGTTTCCGGGCGGCCCGACTTCAATGTCATCGGAGCGGGCACGCTCCGGCATCGCTACGACCTTGGCCGACAGGACGATGGCGCGCTCGAAAGCGATCTCGCCTTCTACGGGTCACGGCAATTCCAGGTCTCCGAGGCGAACGTCTATCTGTTCGACTTCACCACCGGCCCGCGCACGTCGCCCTTCGAGGACGGCCTGCTCAGCGACATGACGGTGAAGCCATTCTTCACGGGGCGCTACGTTTCGGTGAACAACCAGCCGAGCTATTGGGCATGGGGCGCCGGCATGGAGGCGACGACGCCGCTCGGGCCGCAGATCAACAGCGCGCTGACAGTGTTCGGCCGCCGTCGCGCGTTTCTGAACAACCCCGATGCGCCGTTCAACGATCTGAGTTCCGGCAACGAAGCCGTCGCCGTGCTCGACTTTCGCGTCGATCTCACAAGCTACATGACCCTGTCGCTCAACGGCGCCTTCACGCGATTCATCGCGGACGCAGATTTCGAGAGCTACACCGAGTTCGGCGTCGGCGGCGCCATGCAGGTGCGCTTTACCGATCCGTTGGGCATCAACGGCCGCATCTGGTCAGCCACGGCGAGCGCCTCGACGGTCCAGGCAGCCTACGACGCGCCCGATCCCACGGTAAATCCGTTCATTGCGCGCAACCAGTTCGACGTCAATCTCGGCTTTGTTCTGCTGGTCCCGCTGAACGACCGCCTGACCCTGGTCGGCCAGGCGAATTACACCCAGAGGACGGCTTCGCTCAGCAATTACGCCTACGACGCCTTTACAACCCTTGTAGGCATCGGCTGGCGCTTCTAAACTCGATACTGGCATGACTCCCTTGGAGGCGGCATGACACGCTGGAGCACACGGATCGTCTTGATGGCGTTTGCGACCGCTCTCGCGGCAGGACCGGCATGGGCGCGTGTCGGCGTGACATCGGTCACCAACGGCGACCCCTTGGGACAGCCGCCCGCCGCGCCGGAGCGCGTCCTGCGTGTCGGCATCGACGTGCAGGCGAACGAGCGCATCACCACCAGGGCCGATGATCGGGCGCATGTCGTCTTTCTCGACGGAACGGCGCTGACGATCGGCCCGAACAGTGCACTGGTGATCGACAAGTACGTCTACGACCCCGACCGCAAGGCGGGCGATATCGCGCTCAGTGTCACGCGCGGCACCTTTCGGTTTGTCGGCGGCGCAATCAGCAAGAACAACGAGGTCACGATCAAGACGCCGTCGGCCACGATCGGCATCCGGGGCGGCATCGTCACCTTCTCGGTCAACGATTCAGGCGCGACCACCGCCAACTTCCTGTACGGCACCTCGATGCGCGTAACGGCTCTAGGGGCCACGCAAACAGCCACGCGGAACGGATCGGAGATCACGGTACCCGTCGGAGCGACTCCGACCCTTCCCTCGTTGGGCGGGGTAGTGGGCGCGCGAACGTTCGAGCGGAACCTGGCGGGAATGGTCCAGGCCTTACCCGCCGTTCAAAGTCAGGCGACCTCACAAGCCAGTGGGCCCGCACCTGGGCCAGGGCGCACGGCGACGGCGCCATCGCCGACCGTCCAGCCGGGAAGGACCGCGATCGCGGCAGCCGTCGATAGTTCCTCATTGAGCAAGTCCAACTCCCTCTTGGGGCCACAGTTGGCCCTGACCAAGGGGATTCGAAGCGACGATAAGCAGGACAAGGCCGGGCAGGGCGGCGACAAGGGTGCGTATACCTCCGCCACCCGCTTACAGAGAATCGCCGATCGCGCAAAAACTCAGCAACTCATCGTAAACAATAACACCGCCACCATTAATGCGGACCAAGGCAACAGCGCCTTCGGTAAGGCTGGGGGGAATGGCGGCGGCAACAGCAATGGCAATAACGGGAAGGGTAAGGGCAAAGGTAAGGGCAAAAACTAGGAACCGCACTCTGCGAAATCCCTCCCTCTAGCCGCCCCGTCCCGCCGGGCTTAAGGTCCCTCCGCGCGCAAGACCGCGAGGAGATCGCCCGTGAAACTGATCAATCCCAATCCCTTCACCACGCGGCCGGAGATCGTCGGCACGTTCGGCGTCGTGACCTCCACCCACTGGATCGCCACCGCGGTCGGCATGGGCATCCTCGAGCGAGGCGGCAACGCCTTCGACGCCGCCGTCGCCACCGCCTTCACCTTGCAGGTGGTCGAGCCGCATCTCAACGGTCCCGGCGGCGACGTGCCGCTGATCTTCCACGCGGTGAAGAAGGGCAAGACGGAGGTGATCTGCGGCCAGGGCGTGATGCCGGCCAAGGCGTCCATTGCCCACTTCAAGGGCCTCGGCCTCGACCTGATCCCCGGCACCGGCCTGCTGCCGGGCTGCGTGCCCGGCACGTTCGACGCCTACATGCTGATGCTGCGCGACTACGGCACCATGCGCGTGGCCGACGTGCTGGCGCCCGCCATCGGCTACTGGCTGAACGGTCATCCGATGGTCGAGCGCGCCTCGGCCACGATCGCCACAGTGCAGGAGAATTTCCGCGACAACTGGCCCTCCTCCGCCGCGGTATATCTGCCGGGCAACAAGGTGCCGACGCCGGCCTCGCTGTTCCGTAACACCGCCGTGGGCAACACCTACGTCCGCCTCCTGAAGGAAGCCGAGGCGGGCGGTGGCGGCCGCGAGGCCGAGATCGAGCGCGCACGCAAAACCTGGAGCCAGGGCTTTGTCGCCGAGGCGATCGACCGCTTCTACACGCACCAGGAAATCCTCGACGTCTCGGGCAAGCACAACAAAGGCCTGCTGCGCGGCGACGACATGGCCAAGTGGCAGGCCACCGTCGAGGCGCCACTCACCTACGAGTACGGCCGCTACACGGTGTGCAAGGCGGGCCCCTGGGCACAGAGCCCGGTGACGCTGCAGCAACTGGCGCTGCTGAAAGGCTTCAATCTCGACGGCGCCGATCCGACCAGCGCCGACTTCATCCACACCGTCGTCGAGGCGAGCAAGCTGGCCTTCGCCGATCGCGAGGCCTTCTATGGCGATCCCAAGTTCGTCGACGTGCCGATGCAGACCCTGCTATCGGAAGCCTACAACGCCGACCGGCGCAAGCTGATCGATCCGGCCAGGGCCTCGCTCGAGCAGCGGCCGGGCAAGGTCGAGGGCTATGGCGGCGTGGTAAAACTCCGCCGCGCCGACGGCTCGCGCGCCGCAGTGGCAGCGAGCGGCGCCGGCGAACCCACAGTCGGCCGCATGGGCCAGATGAGCGGCGACACCGTCCATTTCGACATCGTCGACAAGGACGGCAACATGGTTTCGGCGACGCCGTCGGGCGGCTGGCTGCATGGCTCGCCAGTTGTTCCGGAACTCGGCTTCCCGATCGGCACGCGCGGCCAGATCTGCTGGCTCGAGGAAGGCCAGCCGAGCTCGCTGGCGCCGGGCAAGCGACCGCGCACGACGCTGACGCCCACCCTCGCCCATCGCGACGGCGAGCCGTACATGGTCTGGGGCTCGCCGGGCGGCGACCAGCAGGAGCAGTGGATCACCCAGCTTTTCCTGCGCCACGTCCATTGCGGCATGAACCTGCAGGAAGGCATCGACGCGCCGGCCTGGCACAGCGAGCACTTCCCCTCCTCGTTCTGGCCGCGCACGGCGCGTCCCGGTGTGCTGGTGCTGGAAGGCCGCATTCCCGCCGAAACGGCCCAGGAATTGCGTCGCCGCGGCCATGAAATCGAGATCAACGACGAATGGTCGGAAGGCCGCCTCACTGCGGCCACGCGCGAGGATCCCTGGCGCAAGGCCGCAGCCAACCCGCGTGGCATGCAGGGCTACGCCGCGGGACGCTGACCAAAAGGGATGCTGACCGAAGGGGCACAGACAAGGGGACGTTGACCGCAGCATGACCTGGTCGATCATTCTCCACGAACGCCTGACGGGTCGCATCGGCATTGCCGTCGCGACCAAGTTCTTCGCCGTCGGCGCGCGCGTGCCCAACATCGCGCCGCAGAAGGGCGCGGTCTGCACCCAGGCGATGACCAATCCGCTCTACGGTCCGCGCGGGCTCAGACTGATCAGGGAGGGCATTGGCGCCGCCGACGTCGTGCGCCTCCTGATCGCGCCGGACGCCGGCCGCGAACACCGCCAGCTCCATGTCATGGGTGCCGACGGCCGCTTCGCGGCCCACACCGGCGCTGAGTGCGTGCCGTGGTGCGGCCACTGGACCGGCGAGGACATGTCGGTCGCCGGCAACATGCTGGCCGGACCCGCGGTCGTGTCGGAGACCGTCCGCGTCCTGCGCGAGCGCACCGACCTCGCCTTGCCGCGCCGCCTGATCGCCGCCATGCGGGCCGGTGAAGCCGCCGGCGGCGACAAGCGCGGCAAGCAGTCGGCCGCCCTCGTCATCTACGGCGACCAGGACTATTCCGAACTCGACCTCCGGGTCGACGATCATATCGAACCGCTGCTGGAGCTCGCGCGGCTAGAGGCGGTGAGCCGCGAGCGCTGGACGCATTTCCGCGCCTTCGTGCCGACCCGCGAGAATCCGGCCGGGATCTTCGATCGCGCCAAGATCGACGCCGGCATCGAAAGGAGCCTGGCGGCCGAGCGCAAATGAGCGAAGAACTGCGTGAGTCACCGCTTCTGGAATTAAAGGCGCTCGGCGTCAGCTTCACCACCGACGACGGCACCGTGCTCGCCGTCGACGGCATCGATCTCGCACTGGCGCGCGGTCGCACCCTGGGGCTGGTGGGTGAATCGGGCTGCGGCAAGAGCGTGACCTCGCTCGCCATCATGGGCCTGCTGCCGCCGGAGAATTCCAAGGTGCGCGGCGAAGTGATCTTCGAGGGCCGCGATCTCCTGAAGCTCGGCGCCAACGCCATCCGCGACCTGCGCGGCGCCCGGCTGGCGATGATCTTCCAGGAGCCGATGACCTCGCTCAACCCGTCCTACACGGTCGGCGACCAGATCGTCGAGGCGATCCAGCGCCATCAGGGCCTGTCGGCGGCAGAGGCACGGACGCGCGCCATAGAGATGCTGCGCATCGTCCGCATCCCGAGCCCCGAGAAGCGGGTCGACGAGTATCCCCACAAACTGTCGGGCGGCATGCGGCAGCGCGCAATGATCGCCATGGCGCTGGCCTGCGGGCCACGACTGCTGATCGCCGACGAACCGACCACGGCGCTCGACGTCACCATCCAGGCCCAGATCCTCGACCTGATGCGCGGGCTGCGCCGCGACACTGGCACCGCCATCATCCTGATCACCCACGACCTCGGCGTCGTGGCCGAGATGGCCGACGACGTCGCGGTGATGTACGCCGGCCAGATCGTCGAGCGCGCCCCTGTGCGCACGCTCTTCGCCCGGCCCGAGCATCCCTACACGGTGGGTCTGCTGGGCTCGATCCCTCGGCTCGACGAGAAACGCGACCGCCTGCCCTCGATCGAGGGCCGCGTGCCCGACATGAGCCGGCCGCCCGACGGCTGCCGCTTCGCTGCGCGCTGCCCCTTCGTCGAGCCCGACTGCCGCACCACGGCGCCGGCCCTCGTCGAAGTGGCCCCCGGCCATCTCACGCGCTGCCTGCGGGCGCCCCTCAGCGGGATGTCGGCATGAGTGCCCCCCTGCTTGAGGTGAGTGGCCTTGCCAAGCACTTCCCCGTCCGGCGCGGCGCCTTCGGCCTGGTCTCCGGTCATGTACGCGCCGTCGACGGTGTCGACTTCCATCTGAAGGCCGGCGAGACGCTGGCCATCGTGGGCGAATCAGGCTGCGGCAAGTCGACTGTCGGCCGCCTCGTGTTGCGCCTGATCGAGCCCACCGCCGGCCAGGTGCGCTTCGAGGGCGAGGATCTGCTGGCCCTTTCCGACTCCGAGATGCGGGCCCGCCGGCAGCGTCTGCAGGTGATCTTCCAGGATCCCTACGCCTCGCTCAATCCGCGCATGACGGTCGGCGCCATGCTGGGCGAGCCGCTGATGCTGCACGGACTTGCAACGACCGAGGCGGCGCGGCGGGCGCGCGTCGGCGACCTGCTGGAGCTGGTCGGCCTGCGCCCCGAGCATGCGCGACGCTATCCGCACGAATTCTCCGGCGGCCAGCGCCAACGTCTCGCCATCGCCCGGGCGCTTGCGGTCGAACCCAGGCTGATCGTGGCCGACGAGGCTGTCTCGGCGCTCGACGTGTCGATCCAGGCGCAGGTCATCAACCTGATGCAATCGCTGCAGAAGCGCTTCGGCCTCGCCTACATCTTCATCAGCCACGATCTCGCGGTTGTGAAACACATCGCCGACCGGATCGCCGTAATGTACCTCGGCAAGATCGTGGAGACCGCGACGACCGACGAATTGTTCCGAAGCCCGCGTCATCCCTACACGCGCGCGCTGCTCGCGGCCGTGCCACTGCCCGACCCGACGGTGGTGCGCGAGCGCGCTCTGCTGGAAGGCGACCTGCCGAGTGCCATGAACCCGCCATCCGGCTGCCTCTTCCATACGCGCTGCCGCTTCGTGCGCGACGCCTGCCGCCACGACGTGCCGGTCCTTGACGGCACGGACCATGCCACGGCCTGCCCCTACTGGCCGGAGTTCCCGCCCGCATCGGCGCTTGCCGAGACCGCAGGCCAAGACCAAGACCGCATCCGACTCGCCCGCCTGCAGGCGGCGTTCGTATCCCAGACGGAGGCTCCATGAAAAAGACGTTCGGCCTGATGGCCCTTTCGCTCGCCCTTTCCACCGCAATGACCGCCGCGATCACCGGTGGCGCGCTCGCCCAGTCCCATCTGCGCATCGGGCTCGCCGAGGATCCTGACGTGCTCGATCCCAGCCTGGCGCGGACCTATGTCGGCCGCATCGTCTTCGCTTCGATCTGCGACAAGCTGTTCGACATCGACGAGAAGCTCGCCATCGTGCCGCAACTGGCGCTTGGCCACGAGACCTCGGCCGACGGCAAGACCGTCACGATCAAGCTGCGCCCGGGCGTGAAATTCCACGACGGCGAGGCCTTCGACGCCACTGCGGCGAAATACAGCCTCGAGCGCCATCTCAACATGAAGGGCTCATTCCGCAAGCCCGAGCTCGGCTCGGTCGAAAAGGTCGAAGTCGTCGACCCGACGACGATCAAGCTCCTCCTCAAGGAACCGTTCTCGCCCCTGCTGGCCCAGCTCACAGACCGTGCCGGCATGATGGTCTCGCCGAAAGCGTCCGAGGCGGCGGGCGACAAGTTTGGCCTCAAGCCGGTCTGCGCCGGTCCCTACAAATTCGTCGAGCGTGTCCAGCAGGACCGCATCGTGGTCGAGAAGTTCGCCGACTACTGGAACAAGGACAATGTCTTCATCGACAAGATCACCTACCTGCCGATTGTCGACGCCACGGTGCGCCTGGCCAACCTCAGGTCGGGCGGCCTCGACCTGATCGAGCGCGTGCTCGCCACCGACATCAAGACGGTGCGTGAAAATCCCAAGCTCAAGCTGATCAGCGCGGTCGAGCTTGGCTACCAGGGCATCACCATGAACCTGGCGAACGGGGCCAAGGCCGACACGCCGTTCGGCAAGGATGCCCGCGTGCGCCGCGCCTTCGAACTCAGCATCGACCGCGAGGCCCTGAACCAGGTCGTGTTCAACGGCGAGTTCGTGCCGGGCAACCAGTGGATCAACCCGACCAACTACTACTATCAGCAGGCCTTCCCGGTACCCAAGCGCGACGTGGCCAAGGCCAAGGCACTCCTCAAGGAGGCGGGTGTCACCGGCCCGCTGACGCTCGACTTCATGGTGCCCAACGGACCCGAGACCCGGGCCGTCGCCGAGGTGGTGCAGTCGATGGCGGCCGAGGCCGGCTTCGATCTCAAGATCCGAGTCACCGAGTTCGCGACGTCGCTCAAGCAGGGCGAGGACGGCAACTACCAGCTGTTCCTCATCGGCTGGAGCGGCCGCAGCGATCCCGACGGCAACTCCTATTCCTTCCAGACCTGCGGCTCGCCGCAGAACAACTCCAAGTACTGCGACAAGGCGGTCGATGCCGCGCACGCCGAAGCCCGCGCCAAGAGCGTACCGGCCGAACGCAAGAAGGCCTACGAGAAGGTGGCGGCCAAATTCCTGCCCGAGGGATCGATCCTCTACCTCTACCATCGCCGGGTGCTGGTGGCCCTGACCGACAAGGTCGAGGGCTACAAGCAGATGCCCGACGGGCTGGTGCGCGTCGTCGGCGTCAAGCTGAAGTAGGGCCTTGCTCACCTTCCTCACCCAGCGACTGCTGCAGATCCTGCCGACGCTCGTCCTGGTGTCGATGCTGATCTTCGGTCTGCAGCAGCTCCTGCCGGGCGATCCGGCGTTGATCATGGCGGGCGAGGAACGCGACCCCAAGGTGCTCGAAGAGATCCGCGAGCAGTACCGGCTGAACGAGCCGATCCCGGTCCAGTACTTCTACTGGATGAAGGGCGTGCTCACCGGGAACCTGGGCGAGTCGATGCGGCTCAAGAGTTCCGTCGCCTCGCTGGTGGCCGAGAAGCTGCCGGTGACCCTGCAACTCGCCGCCATGGCGCTGCTGATCGCCATCGGCATCGGCATTCCCGCGGGCATCGTCTCGGCCGTGAAGAAGGACACGGCCTGGGACTACGGCGCCAACCTGTTCGCCTTGTGGGGTCTCAGCACGCCCAATTTCTGGCTGGGCATCCTGATGATCTTCCTGTTCTCGGTGACGCTCGGCTGGCTGCCGGCCTCGGGCTACGTGCGGCTGGGCGAGAACTGGCAGGCCAGCCTCGCCACCACGATCATGCCGGCCTTCGTGCTGGGCAATGCGCTCGCCGCCGTCCTGATGCGCCACACGCGCAGCGCCATGCTGCAGGCGATGAGCGCCGACTATGTCCGCACCGCCCGCGCCAAGGGACTGCACGAGGGCCGCGTGGTGCTGAAGCATGCGCTGCGCAACGCCATGACCCCGGTGATCACGCTGCTGGCGCTCGATTTCGGCACGCTGCTGTCGGGCGCCGTGCTGACCGAGCAGATCTTCACCATTCCGGGCTTCGGCAAGCTGATCGTCGATTCCGTCTTCAACCGCGACTATGCGGTCGTCCAGGGCGTCGTTCTGGTCACGGCCACGGTCTATATCTCGCTCAACCTGCTGGCCGACATCGCCTATGTGCTGGTCAATCCCAGGCTCAGGGGCTGACGACCATGACCGCCACCGCCCTCGACCCCGTCACCGTCACCGGCAGCGCCCGCGAGGAAAATCCCTGGGCCCGCGCCTGGCGGCGGCTGAAGCGCCGCAAGGGCGCCATGGTGGGCCTCGTCATCGTGGTGCTGTTCGTCTTGCTGGCCATGTTCGCCCCGCTGATCGCGCCCTACGATCCCACGGCCACGAGCTGGAGCGCGGTGCGCAAACCGCCGACCTGGGCCCATTGGCTGGGCACCGACGAAGTCGGCCGCGACGTGCTGAGCCGCGTCATCTTCGGCGCCCGCGCGTCGCTCAGCGCCGGCCTGGTCTCGGTCGGCATCGCCGTCGGGGTCGGCGTGCCGGTCGGCCTGCTGGCGGGCTATGCCGGCGGCTGGATCGACTCGGTGATCTCGCGAATGGTCGACGCCATGCTGGCCATCCCGTTCCTGATCCTGGCGATCACGCTGGCGGCGTTCCTCGGCCCCAGCCTCTCCAACGCCATGATCGCCATCGGCGTCACCGCGACGCCGGTCTTCGTGCGCCTCACGCGTGGTCAGACGATCTCGGCCAAGGTCGAGGACTATGTCGAGGCGGCGCGTGCGGTCGGCAATCCGCGCCTGCGCATCGCGCTCCGCCACATCCTGCCCAACATCGTCTCGCCGCTTCTGGTCCAGGCCTCGCTTGCCATCGCCGGCGCCATCATCGCCGAAGCAGCGCTGTCGTTCCTGGGCCTCGGCCAGCAGCCGCCGGCGCCGTCGTGGGGCAGCATGCTGAACTCGGCCCAGCGCTTCATCGCCCAGGCGCCATGGATGGCCTTCTGGCCGGGCTTCGCGATCTTCCTGGCGGTGCTGTCGTTCAACCTGCTGGGCGACGGCCTGCGCGACGCGCTCGACCCCCGACACCGGTAGAATCCGGCTCCCCGCGCGCCGGAGAGCTGGAACTTGTCACACCAGGTTGTCACACCAAGTTGTGTCAAATGTTGTGACACGGACGTGTGACATCGGAACAGCGACCTGCGGTCCGAGCGCCGCAGCAGACCGTCAAAATCAGTCCTCGGATGCGTTGATCGCACCTCGGTCGGCCCCACCTCTGGACGGTCTCCAGCGGGGGCAGCCTTTGCTTGCTACTCACGGCTCAAGCGACCGCGGGACGGCCCCTCCTCCTCAATTGGAGCATACCCGGCGGCGGCGCCGGGCGGGGCATGGTCAAAGAAAAGGCCGACGCGGATTGAGCGTCAGCCTGACAGAATTCATAGCACAAACCTGCCGAACCTGCTCATCACATCTGTGTGAACGGATGCTGGCAGTGCTAGCACTTTTGCTTCGAGGCCAAATGATCAGTTCGAAGCGGTTCCGCGCGGCAGGCCGGTCGAGTCGAGCTGCGGTTCGTGACCCAGCACGATCGACTCGGGCGCCTCGACGTCGGGCAGCGGCTTGCTCGGGTCGACGGCCTTGACCATCGCCACGATCCGCTTGACGCCCGAGCTCGCCTCCTCGGAAACCAGGCGCCGCCAGCCCTGCTTCTCCCAGTACTTCACGTCGCCCGGCAGTGCCTGGATGTAGAGCATGTTGCTGCCCCGGCCCTCGGCCAGCTTGCGGCACCGCTCGAGCAGCATCTTGCCGATGTTATGGCCGCGGAAGCGCTGGATGACGGCCAGCCGCTCCGGCATGGCGAACGACTGGAACCATCGCACGCGGACGGTGCCCACCGGCTCGTCGCCGACATAGGCGATAACGTGGGTGGCGCCGAAATCGTGGCCGTCGAATTCCTCGGAGTACGGCATGTCGAGTTCGCCGATGAAGCAGGCGGCCCGCACCGCGAAGGCGTGCAGCGAGTCTTCCATCTTCATGGCGAGCTTGGTGGTGATGGCTTCGCCGCCGATCGATTGCGCGATTGTGTTCATCTCACATCTCCTCAATTCACGCGTCTTTCGGGCCGCGGTGCATGTGGGTTGGAGGCGCCTCGCGCCGCCGACTTCTCCAAGATGCCGAGAGCGTCCATACGGTCTTCCGGCCGGTTCATGACCATCGGCTCGGTGTCGAGCTTCACGGCGCCCTTCACCGGCTCGAGCTCGCAATAGACGGCGTAGTACTCGTGGTCGGAGAAGTTGAAGACCCTGTCGTCGACCCGCCGGAAGCCTTCCTTCTCCATCATCGGCATGTGCCGCCGCTGGAGATGGAGATAGGCCTTCGTATAGCCCTTGCGCCGGGCGAACTCCTTGCACCAGGCGTTGATCTCGTGATGGATGCCGAGGCCGCGGAAGGGTCGCAGCACGACGCAGCGCTCGAACTTGCAGAACGACTGGAACCAGCGCAGACGCATCGAGCCGGCCGGCTCGCCATCGACATACATGATGACGTGCGAGGCGGTGTAGTCGTTGCCGTCGAACTCCTCGCCATACGGACAGGCCTGTTCGCCCATGAAAACCGCGGCGCGCAGCATGTAGCACTGCATGAGTTCGTCTGCTGTAGACGCAAGCTTGATGGTCACGACGGGATGGTTTGCCATCCCGACCGGCGGTTGCACGGCCATGTCAGTCCCCCTCGGTCAGTACTCCGTTGTCGTTCCGGAAGCGGCGGCCCCCAGCCGTCACCACCGGTACGTTTGCAGACAGCTGCTCAAGCACGTCGGTCACGACGGTCGCTGTCATTCCCTTGGCACCGGCGCGGATCGCCGTCGCCGATACGTTGTCGCGGCGCAGCACGCACCACGGATAAATCCAGCCGCATTCGTCGTAGATCTGGCGCACGTACATGCCGCCGTTGTCGGTGCCATGCAGGCCATGCAGGCGTACTCCCCGATGGGCCTTCTTGATCTCGGCGATGACGCCCTGGAAGCCCTTCTTGTTGTAGATCTCGGGGAAGACGACGACTTCGACACGATCCTGCATGCCGGCCTCGGCCACCGCGAGATCGATCAGCACCTTCCGCGTTTCCGGCGGCAGGAACATCCGGCCGGTGGGGAAGTAGTCGACGTTCGAATCGGCCTTGTCGGTCTTCTCGTAGATCTGGAAGCCCTTCTCCAGCCGGCCGACCCGGAGCTCGCCCTTGCGAAACGCGTCGACATGGATCCGCGGCACGAGGACCGGATGGATGATGATCTTGTCGAGGCCGCGCTCGTCGAGCGCGCGTCGTATCAGGGCAAGATGGGTGTTGTGGAAAGGGTTGAACGTGCCGAAGTAGAGGCCGATGCCGCCCTTGGGCGCCATCCGTGAACGGAGATCCGACAAGAGCCCGATACCGAACAGCAGGACGCCGAAGCCGAAGCCCATGACCAGGAACGCCTCGCGGGCGATCGGTATGCCTGCGGTCCCGAACGAGGTCAGGATGATGTTGATCGACAGGCCCACCAGCACGTTGCGGTTGGCGTCGCCGACGCCGCGCGAAACCAGGTACATGCCGAGGTACTGCAGGCCCTGCGAGGCAAGCGTCGTGACGAGTGCGGCCGACGCGAACCCGCCCACCGACGCGACGCCGTCGCGATTCAGCGCACCTCCCCACAGCAAGACCCCGAACACCGCCAGGTTGAACGCGTACTGCGGAGTGAATCGCCCGAGCCGGCCAGCCGTGACGAACCCGAAGCGGTTGCTGGCCCACAGATCGGCTTTATTGCTGAGCTTGGCGTAGCTCGGCATAAACACCCCGATGAACACTGACACGCCGATCAGAGCCGGGTTAGCCCAACTGCCGTGCGCGTACGCATAGCTCAGGTATGAAAGCAGGGCGGCGAAGGCCGCCAGGCGCGTCGAAGGACTGCGCACGTAGCGGAGAAGCCTGTCGATGGTCATCGACAGCTTCGTCGTCTCATCGCCTGAGCCTATTACGGCCACAGAAGCACCCTAGCCCGTTACGACCCGTCAATCGGAATATCCACAACAGATAGATTGACTAACGAATACGGGGACTAAATAAGCGCTTCCGAGGCCTATACGGCTGGTGAAAAAAGCCGTCTAATAGCCTACGATTGAGACAGAAAACGACGTTTCATCCGCAATGATGTAAGATAAACCACGAGGCCTCCCCCAAGTAAACTTTAGGCCGACAACCATATTGTATCGATTGTTACGATGGTCACGACACCTCCGCGCAAAAACAAAGCACCGAACATTCTCGGCGACTGGGACGATGTGCGTTTTTTCCTGGCCGTTGCAAAAACCGGCAGCTTCAGCGCCGCAGCCACCCAACTCAATACCAAGCAAACGACCGTCGGTCGACGCATCCAGGCGTTAGAGCGCCGACTGGGCGCCAAGCTGTTCGATCGCCACCGCCATGGCATGGAAGTGACCCCGGCTGCGCGGGGCGTGCTCATGCAGGCCGAATCGATGATGTCGAACGCCACCTCGATCGAGCGGCATCTGGCCGGCCTCGACCGCGAGATGGCCGGCATCGTGCGCGTGGCGGCTACTGAAGGTCTCGCCGCGCAGTGGCTCGTGCCGCGTCTGTCCGAACTGCGCCGGCTTCATTCCGACATCGTCGTGCAGGTGATCGTGGGCGATCAGGTTCTCGACCTCGCCACCCGCCAGGCCGATCTCGCCATCCGTTTCTTCCGCCCGACGTCCAACCAGCTCGTCGCCGCGCGGGTCGGGCAGTTCAACATGTCGATCTTCGCCGCCCCGGCCTACATCGAGCAGTACGGCCTGCCCCAGAGGCTCGAAGACCTGACCGAGCACCACATCGTCGACCACACCACCTTGCACAGCCTGCCGGCGATGAAGGCGTGGACTGAAGTGGTCGAGCGCAGCGCAAGCGTCGTGCTGCGCACCAACTCCTCGCACTCGGCGATGGAAGCGGTGAAGGCGTCGTGGGGATTGTCGGTCTTTCCAAGCTACAGCCGCAAAGGCGAGAACCTCATCGAGGCCCCCATCGACCTCAACATCACCCGCGATATCTGGCTGGTGAGCCACGAGGAAACCAACAAGGGCGCCCGCATCCGCGCCGTGATCGACTACATCCGCGAACGCTTCCACCAGGACGAGCGCGAGTGGTTCAGCCTCTCGCAGCACCGCCCCACCGCCCTCGTCGCTTCCTGAGCCGGGGAGCGGCCCGAAGGGTCGCGTCTCGTCGCGCAGAGTAACCTCCGCGCTGGGGTGGGACCAGTCTTGATGCTGTCCATCCTTCGAGACGCGCGCTGCGCGCGCTCCTTAGGATGAGGTGAGTTTGTTTCCGTCGGAAAGACCCTTCTGTAACGGGCCTTGGGGAGTCAATCCCTCTTGAGCGTCGATCCTTCGCCGGAGTCTTGCTTCTGTCCGTGGTCGGCGCGGGG
>Ga0207952_1000139_pt1 | contig 74318 bp, 85 predicted proteins | sample SubbioR12Aug_8Ca_FD_184831 | JGI IMG/M metagenome (GOLD analysis project Ga0207952, IMG submission 184831) | Serpentinite rock and fluid subsurface biosphere microbial communities from McLaughlin Reserve, California, USA - CR12Aug_8Ca (SPAdes) | ecosystem: Environmental > Terrestrial > Deep...
AGAACCTGCTGCTGGGACAATTGTAACTTCGCTATGATCTGCAAATGCAGCTGGTGTTAATGCAACTAATCCTGCTACAATGGCAAAAAATACGAAGATAGAGCTAATAGCTATTGTCTTCATTAAACCAAGTACTCTACTGGATAAATAAAAACCTGACTAGAAATTCTAGATGTGAAATCTATCTTTTATTAAATTGGTATATTTTTAGTATTCCAAATACTGGAATTCCAATATACATTCCAATATTTAATAAAATTATTCCTACACCGTATCCTATCATTTCTTGTTCTGAATCAATGTTGGCATGATTTAGTATAGAAAGTGATGTGAGCATTGGTGTTAATACAATTTTTACAGCTTCTTTGAAAATTGGTTGTTCTCTTTCATAATCTGCAATTATTGGTGAAAATGAATAATAAAATTGATTAAAAGTTGTCATAAATGCAGTTCCTGATTGTGTTGCAAGTACTGTGTTATCTCTAAACTCTCTAAGTTGCTGTACTTGAGGAGATAACTCTGAACCAAATGCTGCGGTAGCAATTAGACATCCACCACCATTTTTATCATTTACTGGTGGAGGTAGCGCATACGCTTCTCCAACTGTAACATCAAATGAAACCTTCTCAGCTGGAATTGGTTGGAATAGTATTCCTTCAATTTCAAACTCTACAAGATAAATCCCTTCTTCAGGAAATTCAACTTTCAAACCCTTGACAACTCCTTCGGATGTATGTGTTAATGGTATTGGTCCAAATACTGGTTCACCATCTTTTGATACTGCAAGTCTATAATCAATATGCTCCTGAATTTTTTTTGTAACAGGATTGATAAACTCAATTAACAATCTTGTTTGATCTCCTGTGGATATATCATCATATGATAATTTAACATCTAAAGTTCCTTTGTCTGTTTGTAGAGTTTGAGAATTTGTTTGTGCAAATGCTGGAATAATTAATAATGGAATTAATAATACGGCAATTAGAATTTTCATATTTTTATTTTTCATTTATTCTAAATAAAATTGCACCTATTATATGATTTTTCAAGCCCACTGCTAGGAATTATGAACCATCTTTAAATATGGAATTATGACAAAAATAACTATTGTATAACAAATTTACATTCTTTATTTTAGTAATTGGGGCTTTTACAATTTCGTCTTTAACTCCAAATGCATTTGGACATGGACTCGGTGGTGATATGGCTGAACCAATAAGTTTTGGTGGAATGCAGGTTACTGTTATGACACAACTAAATCCTTCAGATATCACAGTTGGTGAAATTACATCTGCAAATATGCAAGTCAGATTTTTTGATACATTAACTGATAAAAATCTGGATAAAGTTACCTATAGGGTAGAAGTTTGGAGAAGTGGAGATCTTTTAGCTAGAAATCTGTTTTATGATTTGGATGGAACATTAGATGTTGAAATTAAACCAGAATCTGGATGCAAAGAAATGGAATTATGGAAATGTACAAAATATTATGGTTCTGAACATGCTAGTGCACCTGAGGCTTTGTATGCAGAGGGAAGTGGAAGAACACAAATCAAAGGCCCTATTTTTGATAAAGGTGGATTATATAACATCAAAGTCGATATAGAAGGAGCTACAAGCCCAAAAGCACTATTAGCTGATAGACTTAGTTATGATACTTTTGTTAGTGTTGCACAAGAACAAGATTTTTTCATTAAAACTGCAAATGCACAAGAAATCCCTGTAGTGATAAAAACCTACTATGATGAAGTAGAGAATTTTAAATTTGATAAATCTGATAATTCTATCTATTTTGATATGCCGTTTGATTGGGATCCAAACTATGTTGATTTAGTTCAAGTGGTACATGAAGAAGTTAGAATTCCAAAAAGCTTTACACCTTATGCTGAAGGTAAACAATTCAAAGGATATGTTAACGGTGTAGAAATCGATCAACGTGCATTGTTAAATGATCCATACTCATTTGATGATACAAACATTATACATTTTCTTGTAACTAAAAATGAACTACAAAAAATCAATGATTCATTAGGTTCGAAAAACTATGATAGTGGAATTATGACATTAAAACTAGTTCCGCAAAGTGGTGTCTCAAAAAGTTCCACGCAATTTTATTTAGTAGATACTAAAACCAACAAACAAGTTCCTACAACAGTGAATATTGCTTGGGATGGTAGTTATGGCGCAGGAGAAGAAATTCCATTTGAAATAACATTTTTTGATGAAAACAGAAATCTACTAAAAGATGTAAGATATGCATATTCACTCATTGATGAGAATAATAAAGAAATAAAACGAAATTCTGGTATTGATCCACAAAATCCTGGTATAGTTGCATTTGAAGGAATTGATACTCAAAAAATATTTGTACCATCTCAAGGTCAATATAGAATTGATATCCTAGTTTATGGAACTGGAATAATGTATGATTCAAAATTTGCTGGTATAGGTTCTGGCATTGTTGAAATTGGTCCTAGTCTACCAAAATCCCCTACGGGAAGCACCGTATCAATTCCATCTTGGATTAAAAACAATGCAGGATGGTGGGCAGATGGATCAATTGACGATAATTCTTTTGTTCAGGGTATACAATTTTTGATTAAAGAAAACATTATGAAAATTCCATCTACCGCTCAAGGCACAGGTACTGGTGCAAATGTAATTCCATCTTGGATTAAAAACAATGCAGGATGGTGGGCAGATGGATCAATTGACGATAATTCTTTTGTTCAGGGTATACAATATCTGATCAAAGAAGGTATAATGAAAATTCAGAAATAATCTATCAAGTGATAATATATGAAAGATATTAACGATGTTCTTCCAAAGATACCTAACATGAGATGGGGGGCTTTAATGAATAAAGCACCAACTAATGATAAAGTAAAAGAAATGAATAAAATTTTTCCTCATAATGGAAAATGGCATACTGTCTTTGAAGAAAAAGATTTAGTGACAATTGATGGCAAACAAATTTGGAAAAAAGATCCAACCAAGTGGACTTGATCATTATTTCTTAACCCTGAGAAGCAAACATCATGTTCAAAATATGTATCAGGAAACAAAATAAATATTTTAAACGAATTTCTTTATCTGTCATTTCTATTCTAATTTTCTTTACTGTTGCAGATGTTCATGGTCACGGTGTGGGCAGTGAAATATTTCCGCCTGTAGATCTAAATGGAAAAAAAGTAAGTTTGGAAGTTTCTTCATCTACAAACAATCCTGATGAAAATGATGATCAACAAATATCAATTTCGTTAATTGATTTTAACTCAAAAATTACTCTTAGAGATGTCACATTTTTGGTAAAATCTAGTCATGGTGAACAATTTCTTTTTGAAAAAGAATTTCAAAGTGATAATGGATTTCTAGTCTTTAATTTCATATCTGAAAACACTGAATCAATTCAAATCCAAGAAGAAAATGGGAATAATTTCTTTGGTTCATTACTTGGATTAGATAATAGAAAGATAAATGTTAAAGGTCCACGATTAAGTGATGGTGGACTATACAAATTAGATGTAACTATTCTTACAGCAGATGGATATTCAAAGAAATTAGACGTACCACTTACATTTAATGCTGGAATTTCCATTGCTCAGACCTCAAAACATGAAATCAATCACCCAATTTTTGGCTCTCAGGAAATCAATGTTGTAACATATTATGATGAAATAAATAATTTTCAATATGATGTTAAATCCAAAGAGATCACTTTTTCAATGCCTTTTGAATGGAGTCTAGATAATATCAATCAAACATCAGTTGTACATGAAGAATTAATTATTCCAAAAACATTTGGTGATTTACTAGTATCGGGATTTTCTATGCATGTTAATGGCATTAAACTATCTGATGACATTGTAACAATTGATGATTTTTTTTCTGAAAAACGTGTAGTTCATTTTATAATTAGCCAAAAAGAATTACAAAATATTTACAATAATCAATCACCACAAAACGGAATGAATTTTCTTATAAAACCAAATTCTGATGATATCCAGTTAAGCTCAGTTACTTCTAATGGACAGTTTAGAATTTTTGTAACTTGGGAACCTGAAAACTTGAAATCAAATTCCAAAGCTACAATTTATTTTGATGTAATTGATGTTTTTCTTAAAAATAGACCTATTGCAGTTAATTATGATTTTTCAGTTACTCAAAATGATAAAATAATTTTTAAACAAAGTGGAATCAGCAGTGATTCAAAAGAAAAACACAATATTGCAGAATTTACAATACCTGATAACATAACTGGAATTGTTAAATTAAACTTCCAAAATCTTGCAGATAACAATCTCGCAAGTACATCAATTCCAATTGTAATTAATAATCCCATTAGTAATAATGAAATTTTAATTCCTGATTGGATACGAAATAATGCTGGATGGTGGGCTGATGGACAAATTAATGATAGTTCATTCGTGCAAGGAGTACAATATCTTATCAAAGAAAGAATAGTTAAACTTCCACCAGCCACTCAAAATACCGATAATGTTACAAATGAAATTCCATCTTGGATTAAAAACAATGCAAAGTGGTGGGCTGATGGACAAATTGACGATAAAACATTTGTTCTTGGTATTCAATTTTTGATACAAAATAAAATTCTTGATGTCTAATTGAATCTAGTTTACAATAAATCTACAAATCTATAAACTACATATTATACTACAACAAGAAAAATACTAGATCCATTAATTGAATATTATGTTACAAATAAATTCCATTCGACAATATCAAAATTTACATATTCCATTTATTTTTTCAAATATGTATCAATCAAAAATTATATTTCTTTTAGTTGGTTTGATATTTTCTTCATTAATGTTTTCTCAATCAGTATCTGCTGATGTATTAATACCTCCTCAAGAGTATATTGGATATTTTGATTATGAAGGAGTTTATACTGTTGGTGGTAATGTAAAAAATCAAAATGATTATGCAATAATTCCAACAATTACAATTTCAGTAATTGATGGTGAACGTACATTTACTTCAACATTACACCATGTTCCAATTCCACCAAAAACAGATATTCCATTTAAAATTAAACTTCCTGAAATTACTGGTGACAATCCTATTTTATTAGATGCAAAACTCAAATTTGTCAAAACTGAAAAATCTTCAATACCTATTACGATTATTTATGATAAAACACTAATCAAACATGATGATGGTCATGTTACGGGAAGAATTCTTAACAATGGAAATCAAACCGTCTACAATCCAAAAATTCTAGCAATAGTTCATGGACATGAAAAAGTCCTTGATGTTGTTCATAATATTGAATATCTTGATAAAATAGAACCAGGTCAAATTCTTGAATTTTCAATGTATCCTGATCCTTCAATAACTGAAGACGTATTTTTCTACAGCTGTTTTGCACCTGTAGATACTACTGTTATTCCAGTTGTTGCAAAGAAAAATGGTGGTGATTTTAACTTCAGATATGATTCTGGTGCATGGTATTCTGCAGCTAAATTCAATGAAGAAGGAACAGTTCTTACAATACGTGGATACAATAGTTATCCACTTGAGACCTATGCAAACTTTGAATTTCCACAAATTTCAGGCAAAGAAAAATTTAATGTGACTTTAAATGATAAACCTGTAAACTTTATTCAAAGTATAGATGAGATGGGATTTTGGCATATTGCATTTACTGTAGAGCCTACATCACAAGGAATACTCAAAATCACTGGTTTTGAAAAAGGATTGCCCCCTATAACTTCTAAAATTCCACAATGGATAAAAACAAATGCAAACTGGTGGTCTACTGATCAAATATCTGATTCAGAATTTCTTGAAGGAATAGACTTCTTATTTGATAATGGAATTGCTGTAGTATCTTCAAAAGATATCAACGTTCAATCTAATTGGAAATTACCGTCATGGATTAAAGTAGCTGCCTCTTGGTGGTCTGAAGATAAAATCTCTGATGATGATTTTCTAAACATAATTGAAAATCTTGTTAAACGTAAAATCATTATAATATAAAAGTTAATAATTCTTTTTTATTTCTATGAACTCGCTGTGATAATCTTATTATACAAATTTTATTCAATCTTAATATCTAATGTTTCCATTACGAGATGAAAATCCTCATCCTCCAGGATTCAAACCAAAAGTTACTTATGCATTAATTGCAGCTAATGTTATAGTATTTCTTATAGAAATTGCATATACTGGACAATTTATTGAATTTACAAATCAAAATGCATTTTCATTATTTTATAATTGGGGGGCAGTACCAAACTGTGTTACAGGCGCAACTGTTTCTAACATCGATTTTGGACAGGGTCCAATGCAAATTAAATGTCCTACTGAACCATACATCTCTCTTCTTAGTTCTACTTTCTTACATGGTGGTGCAATGCATCTTGGGGGTAACATGTTGTTTTTGTGGATATTTGGTGATAACATTGAACTAAAGTTTGGTCGATTAAAATATCTAGGAATTTATCTGATGTGGGGAATAACTGCAGGATTAATTCACATACTTGGTGATACCACAAGTGTAATTCCTGCAGTTGGTGCATCTGGTGCAATATCTGGAATACTTGGTGCATATCTTGTAATGTTTCCAAGAGCAAAGATTCAGACTGTTATGATAATGGGATTCTTTATCAGAATGTTGCATATCCAAGCTAGATGGTTTTTGCCATTTTGGCTAGTTTTCCAAAACTTACTTCCATTTTTTATTGGTGGATTTGGTGTTGCAGGAGGTGGTGTTGCATATCTTGCTCATATTGGTGGATTTGTAGTAGGACTTGCCACTGGTTATCTATACAAAAAAACACATAGCTCTGAGTACACATACGGAACAAGATATGGTTACAAGGGCTAAGTCTAAAGAATAAATCAATGTAACTTTTTCAAACTAATCATGCCGTTGATTACAGTATCGATGTATCCTGGAAGAACTCAACAACAAAAAGATGAATATGCAAAAGCAATCACAAAATCTGCAGTAGAAATTCTAAAAACAAAAGAATCTCATGTCATTGTAGTTTTTGAGGATAATCCAAAAGAAAACTGGTTTCTAGCAGGAAACCAACTTTAATTATTTTTTTAAAACATGATGAAATGTATGATTAATTTATCATAAAGATCGATTGTACCGCTTTATCTTTTTATCCTCTTTAATATTACAAATTTCATGAAAGTTGCAATTGTACAGTTCAAGGCATCTACTAAAAAAGAAACCAATCTAAAAAAAATTATTAACTATATTGCAAAGGCAGCAGAAAACAATGCAACACTAGTAGCATTTCCAGAATTTATGATGTTTTATACAAATTCATCACAATCATCAAAACAACTAGCAAATTTAGCTGAAACCATTACTGGAAATTTTATAACTAGTATTGCAAAGTGTGCCAAAGAAAATCATATAGATGTTGTAGGCTCATTTTATGAAAAAAGTACAAAAAAAGATCGAGTATATGATACTTCATTTATTATTGATAAAACTGGTAAAGTAATATCGAGATATAGAAAAATTCATCTCTATGATGCTTTAGGATTTCGAGAGTCTGATAAAATGGTTAAAGGCTCAAAGATTGCAAAGCCTGTATCAACTACTATTGGGAAAATAGGAATGATGATTTGTTATGACTTGAGATTTCCAGAGATGTCAAGATCACTTGCTGTTGCAGGCTCTGAAGTTCTAGTTGCACCATCAGCTTGGGTGAAAGGTAACATGAAAGAGGAACATTGGATTACAATTAACAAGACACGTGCAATTGAAAATGGTTGTTATGTTATTGCCCCTGATCAAGTTGGAAATATTTACTGTGGACGAAGTCTTGTAATTGATCCATACGGAAAAATTTTACTAGATATGAAAAAGAAACAAGGAATTGGATATGTCAACATTGAATTAAAAAATGTAAAACAAATTAGAAAGATTCTTCCATTACTAAAAAACAGACGTACTGATATCTATCCTACTTTGAAGATTTAATTTTTCTACTTTCACAATTAAAGTTTGAACACTGTCTAGTCCATTTTTGTTTTCTTGAATAACGGAAAATTATCATTGGCCACTTGCATACATCGCATGGAATCTTCATTGTTCTCAATCTTGCTTTCTGTAATAGTGGTGATGATGCTTTACATCCTCCATGAAAGTTTGAGCATCCCATGAATCGCTTTCTTGTTGTTCTAGATCTGATTAGTATTATCTGACCTAATCTACATTCTGGACATTCAACTAGCCCGTTTTTAGGAGAATTTGTCCCGAGAATCATGTATTTTCTTTCTTTTGATGACCAAGACAAGTATCCGTTAATGTCCAAATATTGAATGATCTCTTTTTTGAAAATTGCTGTCTTTGCCTTTGTAGTTTTTGCTACGTGTCTGGTGATGGTCTTTTTAACCTGAATAGTTTTGAGCAATGATTTCTTTAATATCATATTCTATAATGAATTTACTAAAACAATTTTTATAGGGACTTGGGTCAGTGACATTTGTGGAAAAGGTCTGTGTTCTTGGCGCAGGTAGCACCAAATATGGTAAATTATCAGAAAGTATAGCTGATATCACTACTCAGGCATCGGTTTTAGCTATTGAAAATGCAGGAATTGATCCAAAAGAGATCAAAGCATCTTACATTTCAAACGTCTTTGGAGTTGCAGATAAGCAGGTACATCTTGGACCTGTCTTAATGAGTAGATTAGGGATTCCAGATAAACCATCATTAACAATAGAGTCCGCATGTGGAAGTGGCTCAGTATCATTTAGAGAAGCATATGCCAATGTTGCAGCTGGTTTTTATGACTGTCTTGTAGTAACTGGCGTTGAAAAAGTAACTCATACAGGAACTGAATGGACAACAACTTACTTTGCATATTGTTCTGATTTTTTTTATGAAGGTCAAGCAGGTGCATCTTTTCCAGGATTATTTGCATCAATGGCAAGAGCTTATTTGACAGAGTTTGGTGCAACTGAAGAAGATTTTGCAAGAGTTGCAGTAAAGAATCACGATAATGGATTTCTAAATCCTAAAGCTCACATGCAAAAGAAAATTACAATTGATGATGTACTGAAATCTCCAGTAGTTGCAAGTCCACTAAAACTTTATGATTGTTGTCCATTTTCTGATGGCGCAAGTTCTGTTATTCTTTGTTCTGAAAAGTTTGCAAAAGCACATGGTGGTGATTACATTGAAGTTATTGGATCTGGTAGAGGCGGTTCACCTGCTGCATTGCAAGGACGTGAACACATGACTACAATTCCTAGTACAAAGATTGCAGCAGCAGATGCATACAAAATGGCTGGTGTTACTCCAAAAGATATTGATTTTGCTGAAGTACACGATTGCTTTACAATTGCAGAAATTGTTGACACTGAAGATTTAGGATTCTTTGAAAAAGGTAAAGGTGTACAAGCTGTAAGAGAAGGTAGAACTAGTTTGAATTCAGATATCTCAATTAATCCATCAGGTGGTCTTAAATCAAAAGGACATCCAATTGGAGCTACAGGTGTTGGACAAGTAGTAGAAGTATTTGATCAATTAACTGGTAAAGCAGGAGCACGAACCGTTAAAGATGCAAAAATTGGTTTAACTCATAATTTTGGTGCAACTGGTGCAAGTTGTGCTGTTCATATATTCCAAAGTGTGTAAGATGACTATCGAAGAACAACTTATTGAATATGCAAAACAAGGTAAACTCCTAACTCACAAATGTACAAAGTGCGGATACATTCACCTATCTACTGCATATTACTGCCTAAAATGTGGAAGTAAGGGCTTTGAGGATCTTGTTTTAGATGGAGTTGGCTCAATTGCCACTTATACGATAATAACTGTGGCTCCGGCAGGATTTGAAAAATTTACACCTTATGCATTTGTGGTGCTTCAATTAGACAACACACATTTGAGAATTTCGGGATTTATGGCCGGAATTGCAACACCTGAAGATCTACCTGTAGGAACTAGAGCCAAAATAGCTGGCTTTGAAGATGGTTGTGGGATCATTATTAAAAAACAGTAAAAATATTTGTTTGAATTATTAAAAAAAATCATAATCATTTCTTAATACTTTTCTATCGCTGTATACTTTCATGTCTGTAGAAATTACATGTGGTAAATGCGGAGAAAAGATCGCTAATATGAAAATGCTAAAAGCACTCAAAGATGTAATGACCCCATATAGTGGAAAATGTCCTTCATGTGGACAAAAATTGTCAACATCGGAATTTTCTCTTGATGTTCAAGAAAACTGATCTAAAAATCTTTTCATGATTTTTTATTTTTATTGTCAACATCTAATGTTACAAACCCCTAAATTTTATTTCAATTAGAAAATGGATCTAAAATCTGCAAAAATGATCTAGTCATAAGTCTTAATTACTCCTTCCTTTTTTATTGATTTAGTATGGAATTGGATGAAGAACTAGAAGAGCCAAAGCGAAGCGGAATTCTTCAATCCACGTCAAAACGTGTAAGAATGATCTTTTCTGTAATGGCAAGTCCTAACAGAATCGATATTTTAAGAATCTTAAATTCAAAGGGCCCTTTGACTTATTCTGAATTAAAGTCACTAGCCGGATTTAAATCTAAAAAAGAGAGTGGAAAATTTGCATACCATTTAAGAAAATTATTGAGACAATCGCTTGTAGCACTTAACAAATCTGAAAGACGTTATACAATTACAAATCTTGGAAAATTGGTCTTAAGCTTAGCAAGACAAATTGAAGAACGTTCAATTATTGAAAGTGGTAAGATGTATGTCAGAACATCTCATGAATCAATTGAAGAATTTAATTCTCATAAAATTATTCAATCACTTGTACGTGAAGGCAGCTTACCGCTAGAATTAGCCCAAAAAATTACTGAGGAAGTTGAAAATAGAATTTACAAATATCAGACAACCTATCTTACAGGATCTCTTATTCGAGAAATGGTAAATTCAGTCCTTTTAGAGCATGGTCATGAAGAATACCGCAATAAACTGGCACGCCTGGGCCTGCCTGTATATGACGTTCAAGAGATGCTCACAAATCTAGATAATGTAGATAATGGCGCAGAAGGCTTACTTTTCAATACAGGTCAAAAAGTGTTTGCAGAACACTTACTCACAAATGTATTGCCAAAAGATGTTGCAGATTCCCATCTTTCTGGTGATATGCATATTTCAAATCCTGGAATATGGTCAATGATACCTGATACAATATTTGTTAATGTAAAAGAATTGATTGAAGATGGAGTTATTCTTGGTGGAAAATATCTTGACGTATCAAGAATCACATCATCAAAAACACTAGATGATGTTACCTCTTCTTTATCTATTATCATTTCATTACTTTCCAAAGAAGCTTCACAAGAAATTGTTCTTGATGGATTAGTTCCATTATTTACAAAACATGCAAAGAACATTCCAGAGTTAGAACAAAAATTGACAGATGCGTTTTCTACTGCTTCCACTACATCAAAGTACAATAGAAAAAGTACTGATGTTTCAATTAGACTTCAATTAGGTTCTGATCTAAAAATAGTTAATGCAATCATTAATGCTTACAAGAATTATACAAAGATAACTCCAATTCCAAAAATCGGTTTAATTGTAGATTTTGATAAAGGAAAAATCACCGATGTCTCTGATGCATTATCTGAGATTATTGCAATTGGTGGCAAAGTCATGTTTGCAAAAGGTGAAGTATCAAGTTATGGTATTACAAATGGTACAACTAAAAATTCTGGCCCACTTGCAATTACACTACAATCTGTATCAATTAATCTTCCAAGACTTGCATTTGAATCCAACAAAGATGAAACATACTTTAGAGCAAGACTTGCATTGCTAATGAAACCAGCATTGTCTTCTATGGCATTAAGAAAGAAAGACATCTCTGATCTTACACGAAGAGGATTAAATCCAATACTTGCAAAAAATACTCAATACATGCAAAGAAGTTCTGTATCTCTAATTGTTAATTTAGTAGGTTTGAAAGAATCTGTCTTCAATATACTTGGTTTCCAAGATAATAAAGAAGGAAGAGACATACTCAATAAAGTCATAGAAACTGCAGTTGATGTTGCAACCAAAAAGGGTAAGGAACTCGGTGATACTGTAGCGATATCCATGATTGAAACAGAAGGATCTAGCCGATTTGCAAACCTAGATGGTGAAAAATATGGTAAAAATTCAGCACTAAATTCTATGGATAGTGACTCTTATTCACAAGGAATAGTGTTAAAAGCATCTGAGATATCTGATTATACAACTAAGACTGAAATTATCACGGAATGTACTAGATTATCTAAATTGCTTAATGGTGGTTTACTAGTCACACTAGATATTGATCAGAACGCTACTCAAGCTGATATTAAAAAATCAATTGAGAAAGCAGCAGAGCTTACATCTTCCTTTAAGCCTGTGAAAAAAGTAGCACTCTGTGGTGAATGTGGATTCAAAGATGAACCCTTTGTTGACAAATGTCCAAAGTGCAAGTCTTCATACGTCATCTGAAATTCGTAAGTCTAAAACTAGTTCCGATCATCTTAAAAAATATGACGCTTTACATAAGCGATCATCGTTGTAGCTTGTTACTAAATTCATAATACCATTATGATATCGATTGGACCGTTGTCAATATTTTTGCACCGAATTTTTAGAAAAAACTGCCAAATCATTTATACCGTCATATTTCTTACCTCTTGCGGGGAGATTATAATTGGATAAATCACAAATAGAAAGTACTATCAATGAGATCCGTAAGCGCAGTGGCGCTATAACGGCCTTCAATCAAAATAAAATTTCAAACGCTATATACAAAGCGTTGGCAGCCACCTCTAAAGCCGACCGTGCGCTAGCCGATCAACTTGCAAATAAAGTTGTACAAAAATTAGTCGAACAGGGGTTCACAAATTCTAGGGCTCCTAGTGTTGAGGATATTCAAGATATTGTAGAGTCAACTCTTATCGATTGTGGAAACAGCGACATTGCAAAAGCATACATCGTTTACAGACATGAACGAAGAAAATTAAGAGACGAAAAAATGAAAGTCTTAAACCTAAAATCTTTAGATCCTGTCTCCAAGAATTTTGATCTAAATTGCTTGAGAGTACTGGCATCTAGATATCTTTTCAGAAATAACAAAAATGAAATCATTGAATCACCAACTCAAATGTTTGAAAGAGTTGCAATTCTTGTTGGAATAGGTGATGTTCTATATGATTCAAAAGTGTTTGAAAAAACTGGAAATATTACCCAAGATATTGAAGAAGCACGCACATATCTTGAGAAATTAGATAATTTTGATTACAAATTCAAAATTGGAGAATATTTTCTCAACAAGTGGCACTTTAGATCCCTGATCAATCACTATGTGACTCTTGCAAGTAAAGGTCAGATGAAAGTCAGCTTTAAAGATCTTCTAACACTACTCGCAGCAAAAGAATTAGATAGTTACGCAGACAAAATCACAGAATATTTTGAATTGATGACAGCACAAGACTTTCTACCAAATTCACCAACAATGATGAATGCTGGTGGTAGACTTGGTCAGCTTTCAGCATGTTTTGTTCTTGGAATGCCAGATGACATGGAAAAAATCATGAAATCAACTTCTGATGCAGCACTAATATTCAAATCTGGAGGTGGAGTTGGAATCAACTATTCTGATCTTCGTGAAGAAGGCGACATTGTTGCATCAACATCTGGTGTAGCGTCAGGTCCAGTCTCTTTTATGAATATCATCAATACCGTAACTGAAGTTGTAAAACAAGGCGGAAAAAGAAGAGGAGCTAACATGGGAATCATTGAAGCTTGGCATCCTGATGTTGAAAAATTCATCACAAATAAAACCGAACCTGGTGTTTTAGAAAACTTTAACGTCAGTGTAGGTATTTGGGAAGACTTTTGGAACTCACTAGTAAATACAACTGATGGAAAATACATGTTACGTAGTCCACGTGACAGAAAGCCAGTAAAAGAAATCAATGCACATCAATTAATTGATCTGATAGCTTTGTCTGCATGGAAGAGTGCAGAGCCTGGATTGATCTTCTTTGATCAAATTAACAAATACAATGTATTTGCCAAAGCAAGACAAGCTCCACTGAGAGCTACAAACCCATGTGGCGAACAAAGTTTGTATCCATACGAATCATGCAATCTTGGTTCTATTAACTTGGTAAATCTCGTAAAGAGAAAAGCTGATGGGGAATACGAATTTGATTGGCAAAGATATGAAGAAACAATCAGAAAGACAACCAGATTCTTAGATAACATCATTGATGTAAATCACTATCCTGTAAAAGAAATTGATATTGCATCAAAAGATTCTAGAAGAATTGGATTGGGTGTAATGGGAGTAGCAGATCTATTATACAAATTAAAGATTCCATACAACTCCAAAGAAGGATACGATCTACAATCAAAACTATCTGAAGCATTGACTTATTATTCAATGGAAGAAAGTGTGGCACTTGCAAAATCTAGAGGTGAATTCCCACTATGCTCAAAAACAGAATATCCTGAAGGAAAGATTCCAATTGCAGGATATTATGAGAAACCAAAAGAGTCTCACTGTTATGAATGGGATGCACTAATTGATAAGATAAAGAAACATGGAATAAGAAATGTTTTGACTACTACAGTAGCTCCAACAGGAACACTATCTATGATTGCTGATTGTTCAAATGGAATGGAACCAGCATTTGCTCTAGTCTTTGAGAAGAGAGTAACAGTAGGCCGATTCTTTTACACCAACAAAATTGTTGAACAAGTACTCAAAGAACATGGTCTATACAGCGATGAACTCCTTGCAAAAATTGCAGACAATTATGGTTCACTAAAAGGAATTCCTGAAATTCCACAGTGGATGCAAGATGTCTATGTAACTGCAATGGATATTCACTGGGCAGATCATCTAATGGCTCAAGGTGTATGGCAAGATTGGATTGGAAATGCAATTGCCAAGACAATTAACATGCCATATGATGTTACAGCAGAAGATGTAAAATCTGCATATCTGTTGGCACATGAATTGGGACTAAAAGGAATCACGGTATATCGTGATGGCTCAAGACACAAACAAGTACTTCACATGACAAGTGACAACGCACAAAAGACATTTGATGTTACACCTAGTGAACATGTTACTAGATATGTAACAACTATGATCTCAAATCCATACATCAAATCACATGTACATGATTCACTCGAACTCAAAGTACATGATGAAGAAATTACATCCGAACCGGTTAGACAAGAAGTAGATGAAGATCGTCTATGTCCAACATGCAAAAACAACCTTGTATTTGTAGAAGGATGTAGTATTTGCATCGAATGTGGATACAGTGGTTGTACTTCTGGATAGATAACAAAATCACCATCTTTTTTACTTCCTTTTCTTTTTGATTCAGCATGGATAGGAAGATTCTTGGCATAACTGGGGGTATTGCAGTAGTAATTGCTATAGTTGCAGTAATGCTGTTTACATCAAATTTAGAATCAACTCCAATTCAGAAACATAATGAAAAAATTGGCCTTGTAATTAACGCACCACATTCAGCAATATCGCTGCAAGACTTGAATCAAATTTACTCTGAAGCATCTTCTACAGGTATTGGAAGAAGTAATGTATACTTATTTTGGAATATCATTGAGCCTGTAAAAGGAGAATACGATTGGAAACAATCAGACGTGTTGATGAGTTTTAATAAAAATAATGATCTCAAAGTAACATTGTTTTTTTCTGTTATTAATGGTGAAACACTAGGACCATTTCCAAATTGGATAGGAAAGCCATCACTTAACGCGATTGGAGAAGATCGACTAGTTAATGTCCTTGATGCAATATTGTCTCGTTATGATATTATAGATACAGTTGTAATTGCAGGAGAAACAGAATCCCAATTTCGTTACCATGAACAAAATATTCCTGTATACAAGGAACTATTCAATGGAGTATACACCAAATTAAAAGAAAAACACCCAGATGTACAAATCGGAAATGGATTTGCATTACATAATGTATTAAATAAAAATTTAAAACATATTGTGTCTGATCTGGCAATTGGTGATTTTGTAGCTTTTTCATACTTCCCAGTTGATACATTAAATGATATTGTCAAAACACCAGAAGAAGCTAAAGCAGACTTGCAAAAGACATTTGAAATCATACCTGATAAAAAAATTGGACTTTTTGAGATTAGTTGGAGTACTTCTGATTTTGTGGGAGGTAATGAAACATCGCAGCAACTATTTTTAGAAAAATCATTTGAATTTTACACTGAAAATAAATCTAAAATAGAGTTTTTTACTTGGTATAGGCAATATGATAGACCTGATGGCACATGTGTGATTGAAAATCCGGAAATTGCTAATCGAATTATAGATGTAGGCGGTGGGTCTGGTTTAGGAAGCAGTGAGTACACAATGGAACGATTAAGTCATTACATATGTAATTCTGGATTATTGAGTGTGGATGGAACACCAAAATCTAGTTGGAATGAATTTAACAATCAGATAAAATTGATTAATTAAGATGCTCTCTCTTATTTTGGCAGAATCTGCATTAGAAATAGTTCCCACAGAATTACAAGATCATCCTTCGGTAATCTCACATGCACAAAAACTGGGAAAACATCCATCTGAAATATTGCTTGATAACTCATGGCATTTTGCTGCAATGAAAGGAATCAATGATGAAATTAAAAGAGGAAGACCTGATCTAGTTCATTTTTCTATATTGGAAGCAACAACAATTCCGCTATATTCACAAAATAAAATTAAAATCTATATTCACACAATTGATGATAACGTAATTTACATTGGAGAAAATGTTCACATTCCAAAATCATATCATAGATTTGAAGGTATTATTGAAAAATTATATTTAGAAAAAACCATCCAATCTGGCAAAGATGAGTTATTAAAAATTAAAAAAAAATCATTTACTGAATTAATCAATGAGATAAAACCATCTGAGATTATTGGGTTTTCAACTAAAGGAGAACTAAGTTCATTTGAAAAAATTAGCTCTCAAATTTCCGATAATTCTTGTATAGTTATAGGTGGATTCCAAAAGGGCCACTTTTCTGAGTCAATAAACAATAAAATAAATCGCTTATTCTCAGTTGGTAACTTGTCTTATGAGGCCCATGTAGTGATTGCACGTATGCTCTACGAGTATGAAAAAACCGTTTTTATGTAGGAAATTAAGTTTGTTTTCTTGTGCAGTCATAGTATAGCCTGGTTAGTATTCGGGGTTTCCAACCCTGTGACGCGGGTTCGAATCCCGCTGACTGCACTTTTTTATCAAAAGAGAACTAATTTTTAGGTGGATAGTGTGATTAATTGTTGTGAAACCAGCACTTAGACAAATTGCATTAGAGAGAATGCAGATTTTAATTAATAGTGCAATTTCTAATGCAAAAATGAATCCCATACTATCTCAGAGACAGGCATTGTTGGCACAAAGAATTAGCACAAGACACAAAATTCACATGCCTTATGAATTAAAAATTGTATTTTGTAAAAAATGTAAATCATTTATCGCCCCAGGAATAAATTCTAAAATTCGATTAGGCAGAACATCAATAAAGTCGATCAGAATTTCGTGTAACCTTTGTGGGCATACCTATCGTAAAATAATAGCTCAATAGTAGTGATCAGTCTTTTATTAACACAGACTTACCTATCTTCTCCATGTCAAAACAACTCTCCAATGTATCCCAAAAGGAAAACATACACAGAAGAGCTCAATGGATTTCAAGATTTCTTGCAAAACAGGAAGCAAAACTATCTCCAAAGAATCTCCAGTTATTGTATGACTATAACGATGATATGATTATTCATGGTATGGCAGAAAATACCCGATACAAGAATCTGACTCACTTTGGAATACTGACTCCAATGTTACATAAAGACTGGATAGATGTTACTGAAAAAGATCTCAGAAATATGATATCTCAATTAATGATTAATCATGGTGAAAATGGCAAAGAGACAGGATATACGTTTGGACTAAAGATATCCATTAAATCGATTGTTAGATTTGTCAAACTAGGTTCAAGAAACAAGCCAGAAGACAGTGAGTTACCAATGATAAAGTTCATCAAACCAAAGAAACCAAAAGACAAACTAACCCGTGAAGACTTGCCAACAGATGAAGAAATACAAAAAATTCTATCTGCATGTGCTGATTCTTCAAGAGATAAAGCAATGATTTCTGTTCATGCAGAAGCAGGAACTAGGGTAGGTGAGCTATTGGGTCTAAAAATCAAAGACTTTACTATTGACAAGTTTGGCGGAATAATCAAAGTAGATGGAAAAACTGGGGTTCGACCAATTCGAATTGTAAAGTCAGTTCCATACTTGACTAAATGGCTAAACGATCATCCTTACAAAGACAATCATGACAGTCCTCTATGGGTTTACATCAGTCTATGTGATACGTTTGGTCAGCCAATAAACTATGCAGGATTTAACAGTATTTTACGCAAAAGAATCAGACAGACAGGAATCACAAAGAGAATCTACTCTCATTTGTTTAGACACAAAGAGATTACAGATCTTGCAAACAGATTGACTGAATCTGAAAGCAGAATGAGACACGGATGGGAGAAGAGTTCCCTTATGCCGACAAAGTATTCTCACCTAAACCAAGAAGATCTTGATGAAAAAATGCTGGGAATAATGGGAGTAAAAACACCAAAAGAGCAAAAAGAATCATTACGTGAATGTGTATACTGTAATATTCGTTATCCTGTAGAGACACGATTCTGTGATACTTGTTCAAGACCACTAGACATTGCTGATGCATTAGAGATGGAAAAAGAACAGGAGGAAAGAACCAAAGCCCTTGTTATGGAAATGCTACGACAGGAACATTCCAACAAATCAAAGGAACTAGTAAAAAAACAACTTGAGGAACAAAATCAAGCACAACAAAAAGAGATCGAACAACTCAAAAAAATACTCTCTCAAATAACTAAATAGATGTTTTAATCAAGTGATGAATCTTATGAATGCTGAATAAGTATGACATTTTTAATTTTAAAATATTTTCTAGTCTGCCTCATGAAATATCATGAATCTTGCCAAAATCTTCAGAATCTGAATATTGAGATCTAGTATCTCTTCTGTTTCTTTTCTTCTTTATGAAATCATTTACAATCAAAGGAAGTTTTATCTTAATTCCTAATGGTTTTGATTTTTGTTTAAGCATATATCTGAACTCTTTATCATACTCATCTTGCGTTTCAATTAGATCCTGATAAACTAACTTTTCCATAACATCGTCTAGATTATTATTCAAACTATATACATCAACTAGAAAAACACTCCAAAAATCAATTAATCTATGTAATTCATACTTGTGTCTATTAGAATATGGAATTTCTCCAATTGATAAATCAGAATTTACTTCTTTCCATTCTAAAAATGTGGTAGAACTAGGAATGACATCTTCCTCTTTTAATGTTCTAATAATATAACTTGATGTTGCATAATCTAGAAATATTTTTCTAATGACATCATATTCTTTTCTCTCTCCAGTCTTTATTTTTTTTCCAATAATATTTTGTGCAAATATTTCAAAATCTGACATTTCAAGTTTTTTGAAAAACTCGTGAAAATAAATCTCATGTTCTTTTTGTTTTTTTAGTTGTATTCCTGCAAGATAATGCCACAGCAAAAAAACATGTATCTGTAAAATAAAATATTCCTCAATAAATTTTACAATTTTTTTATTATCAAGAAGATCAGAAATCACGTTTATGTAGTTTTTAAACAAATGATTTTTTTTAATACTCATTCCGTTTGAAAGGATTGCAAGCATTCCCTTGAAAGTTAAATGAAATGTACTCTCATCTTTTTTGAATCTATGTTTATCTTCTTTTTTTTCATAAACATATCCAGTAGGTATTAGACCCATGATCCTATTTGTACCTCGTAGTCGTTTTACCATGATTCTCCTCCTCATTCTGAATTCTTTTTCTGCATGCTCTGTGACACGGCTGATTTCTGTTTGGCTTGCACCCCTTTCTGGATTCTTTTTAATTGTCAGATGACGCAAAATCATCATGTATTTTTCTTCCAAATCAAAAACATCTGAGCTAAGATAATCAAGTGACTTTAATTTATGAATATTAGACACTATTTTTAATGAATTATAGTTTTTAGGTATAAATTTTACCATAAATTAGATACTCAATTCCCAATTAATATAACTGTTCTATGATAGTATGACTAAACGTTCTAACAAAGAAATATTATCACAAATTAGTGAAAACGAATCAGAACACTGCTGTAGTAGTACGCCCATCTATGAAATTACTTATAATTACATTTCAAGAAAATGGTTAGTTTGCAATGAATGTCTAGAAATTGAATGCTTCAAGGCTGACATTAAAGAAAAAGTGAGGATTCAACAATGAGAGAGTGTAAAGACACATGCTCTCGTCTTAAGAGAGTCTCATTTGGGTTTGGTAAAAAAATATACCAAAATGGGATAAAGTACTGTTCAATATGTAGCATCTTCATGAAAATTGAGCAGTATAGATGTCCTTGTTGTAAATCAAATTTGAGATCTAAGTCTCACGTAAAAAAATGGAAGAATTTTAATCAACAAAGGAGTTTTGTAAATTGAGTAGTAAAAAAATTCTACCACAGTATTGTACAGTCATAAGGGTAATTTGTTCATATCTTAAAATCGGTCATGGATATACAACTAAAGAAATTCGTTCATTCACTGGACTTGAGAAGCAAAAGCTGAATTACTGGCTAAAGAAAATGTGTGTTGACGGTCTTCTTATTCAACCAAACTATGGTATTTACGAGATGACTATCTCTGGTAAAAGAATCTTCGACCAGTACGAACGACTTCAAAATAAACAGATGATTAGAATTGAAAACATGCATGTCACATACAAAGTGATACGCGGTATAAGTAAATTATTTGACCGATTCAATTGGAAGCGTGCAGGATTGAAGAACAACAAAGTGTATACATCCAAAATTCGAAATCATACAGTTAGACTCATCAAAACGGAAAATGGTTACAACTTTCAAGTTTATGTAACCAAAGTTCTTGGAGAGAGTACAAAGGAAGCATACCATCAAGCAAGAATTGAAGCTGATCATGTAGCTGGAGAAGCACAAAGGTTTGGGGCTCATCTTTCTTTGGGATGGGTTACTAATGAACCTGAAATCGCTATTCCGTCTCCAATGGCATCAGCACTTCTTATGACATATGAGGCAAGCCAAATCAGAACCAACAAGGGAATAATTAATCGCTCAAAGGGAAGATTTGCAGATTGGGAGCCTAGGAATCTTCAGCAGGCACAAAAAATAGTGGACATGCCAGATTCTATTGAAAGGATAGAGGCAAAATTAGATAGAATTGAAGGGTTACTGAGACTCAATACAGGTAGTCTGTATCATGACTTGAGTAATCCATACTGGAGATTTCTTTAGGTGATAATATGGTATTTAGAAGATTTCACTGTGAAAAAAATGAACAATGTGAGGATGATTCCTGTACTGCCCTAACTGCATATGTAAGAATTGAAGGCAAATGGACTAAAATTGGATACTATGGTTCTTTGTGTAAACAGTTTTCTAATCTTGACTTGCAAAAAGAGGAAGAAGAATTACAACAAAATCTAAGACTTGAGCAACTATTTGCTGATATCAAGGAAGTAACAAGATATTCAAAGTCTAAATGGGAAAAATTGTAAAATCTTCCTATCCTTTTGAGACAAAATTTTCTCAACCAAACAAACTGCTACACCTTGAAACCAAGAAAAATATGCATAATAATGACAATCACCCAATTATCTCATGGTAGTTTTTCGTTCAGATATCAAATCCTGCATTGAATGCGGTTGTCTCTATTCTAGAAAAAATAATAGACACCAGAAATATTGTCCTGTTTGCTATTGCCCGCATGGCGATGCCATAGAAGGAATTCATTTCTGAGATAAAAAGACATCATTATGGGAACAAAAATGTATTATTTTAAATGAAATTCTGACAGCATTTTGCGAATATCCAAAATCATACATGTTGGATGTATTGTTTTTTCTACCATAATATTACATGATTGACAAAATATTCTTGTAGGTTCATTACAAAATTTACATCTATTTTTTACTATTAATTGAGAAAAACATATTTTACACGAGATCTGTTCCAAATTCATCAAATTGACAATAGAGGGAAGCTTGCCTGTGAAAATAAATTTGATCCAGACAGAAGTGAAAATGAAATTACTATAAAATCAAACTAGTGTTTTTCTAATTTGATTTGAGAATCAGGTCGAAATTTGCTCCAAAATAAGCCTAAAATAGTAGCCACAGACACCCAAAATACACTAACTGCAATTACAGACATTGTTCTAAATTCATTTACCAATTCCATAGGTGCAGATATTTCATCAGGGTTTGGAGGCATCACTATAAACACCATGCTGATAAAAATTGCATATCCAACAAAGGCAATAATCTTTTTTTGTGATTGTAGTTTTTTGTATAACTGATAAAAGCCTACTGCACCAAAACCTGAGATTGTAATAAATGAAAGATACAGAATTGATCTCAGCACCACAGTTTCAGGATCACCTACTGTTGGTGGATTTGCAGGATATTTCAAAAATGGGATAAAATAAATTGTTAACCACATTATTGCTGCAAGTGTAAATGTTTTTTTCAGATCAGTTCTTCCAGGTAATGAATTTCTAGAATATGCGTAAACAATACCAAACAACGCACCGATGGATGTTCCCAAAATTGCACCAGCTAAAACCTGCCCACCTTTTTGCCAGTATCTATATGAATCAAATTCTGCTCTAAATTCAGGAGTGTCTTTTTCTTCACCTGATGCAAATAGGTGTTGATTTTCAATTCCAATTGCAGTGTCAAGATAGGGTTCAACAAGTATCAAATTTGTAACACCATGTATGGTACCTGCAAGAGCACCTGAAATCAAAACAATTACAAGAAATAAAGCTGTTTTCATATCATATCACCTTAATGGCACGGAAATCCTGCCGCATGTCTCATGTCATGAGTTAGTTCATGAATGTAAAGATTCTCAAATGCTTGATCACCTAAAACAATACTAAACAAATGTCCTTGATCATAACCTACAAAGAATAATCCAAATGCAAAAATAATTGCTAAAATTACAACTGAAAGAACAGGAACACTAGATTTTGAAATTGTAATCTCTTTTGATTGTGACATGAATCATGTAATTTTATATCATGTACTTAAACGGTTGGATGATTTGTCCAATTAATATACTCTAGGCATGAAAATAATATGAACATATGAAAATCAATTTTCTAATGGAGATGTGTTTGCGCATCTTCTTTTTGCTTGCAGCACTTACACAAAGTAGATACTATTAAATTGCATTTTGAACATTTATCAAACTCGTCAATCTCACAGCCACAAATACGGCATAGTTTATTGTTCATAAGAGAAAAAACATTCTGTCAATGCGACAGAATTGAGAGTAATGGCATAGCATCCCATTGCAACATATGATAATCAAGTATTCCTGAGCATATCTTGCCATATTTTTCATAAAATATTTTTGCCTCTTGTGCTGTTCCCTCAAATACAGCCATACTTGTCTTGTTGTCACTAAATGCACCAGACCACATAATTTTTCCATCTGCATGCCAATCATCAATTAATTCACCAATTAATGGAGTGATTTTTTCCAAGTCATGCATGTTAGTTGTTTCCTTGAAACTACTGATTAAAACCCAAGGAATTTTTTGATCAGTCATGTTTATTTGTTCCATAAAATAAATATCTCAGAATAGAATTTATCATTATAGATTATTCCATCAATCTATTTTACATTGACATAACAGGAGTTTGATTTCAAAGTATAGAATATCTTCAGATAACATTCTATATTTTTAATAGCATTTGCAACACTAGAATAGTGTGATGTGTGTAGTTTTTTATTGTATGCACTGCACATACTCCGACCAAGAGACCATTAACCAAAAAACTTGTTTGTCTTCTTCCACGTGCTTCAGGATCTAGTTGCTATTGGCATTACAAGTCGTCTTAGCTGGTTAATGGTCTCAATTTTTTTAAAAATCATTTAGAAGAATATCTAAACGTTATTTACTATTTCAATATCAACATATAGAATTATTCATGATTAATTGAAATCAAATTTGAGAATATGAATTTGAAATAGAAATATAGATTGCTCTAACGTTTTAAATTTAGTTGATTAGTCCAGACTAATTGAAAACAAATGTCAGTTATAATTACACAGTGTAATCATAAAATTACTGAAGTTGAAGGAGAGCAATTTTGCAAAGAATGCGGTATGGTTATCGGATATACAGAAATAGAAAGCATTGGAGATTGGAAGTCTCATAATCCAGGTCTGTTTGGAATGGCTGATTTGTACTACTTGGTATCAAAAGTTGCAAAAAATTTACATCTGCCATCATATGCTATTCAGACAATTATTCAAACATCTTCTAAACTAAGAAAAATGCAGATAACAAAAAAACAGGCGATTCTTTTTGCCATAGTTTATTCTTGTAGAGTTCACAATATCCCAAGACTACTTGAAGATATTTTTTATGAGTTAGAAAAATCGTCTGGGAAAAAAATAAGATATTCTGAAAATTCTCTTTTGAAATTATTAAATAAAATATCCAACAAGGTCACAGATTCAGAATTATTCATCAGCCCCCCTAACAAAGAGTATTATCTGCAAGCATATCTTGCTAAAATTCAAGAAGTATTATCAAATGATGTAGATGAACAGTATTTTGAAATCATTAGAGTCAGAGCACTAAAACAAATCAAGGAAATACATTCGGATCCTAGCACTGCAGCAAAAGATGCAATATTACAAAACACGAGTAGAATCTTGAGAACAAAGCTTCACGAGGTTTTGGCATGAATGCAACCATGATGATGAATTTACCTATTGACAAACTTGAGGATAATCCATGGCATTTCAGAATAATGTACGATAGTGATTTTGATTCGCTTGTTGAAGAAATTAAAAAAAACGGGATAGATGTAGTCGTACCCCCTATTGTGGCAAAAATAAACAAAAAATACTATGTAGTTGATGGTCATTCCAGAATTAGAGCATCCAAGAAAGCAGGATTACAAAAAATTCAATGCAAGATTGCTTTAACGATTAAAAATTTAGCTGATCTTAGAGTACAATCATTTAAGCTTAACAAAGAAGGCTATTCAAACCCATTATCATTATCAGATATGTTTTATGAGGATTTTCAAACACTTGAAACCATCGAAAAAATATCAATCAGATACAATGTAGATAAAAATTATGTCCAATCAGTACTGAAACTTAGAAATTTACATGATGATACTAAATCATTAATAAATAAAATAATTGATACCGCAAAGAGAAAATATCAATTTGTGTTACAACAGCTTACACCTAATCATCTATCTGTGCTTTCTGATCTTCCTCCTCCAAAACAAATAGAAGTTGTGGATTGGATACTTCGAGATATCATATATGGACCATCAGATGAATCACTCGTATCACTTCCAAGCATCTATGAAATAATTGAAGAGATTAATCAATTGACCACAAATCGAGGAAAAAAGACATACAAAAAAAGAAATAACAAAACACCATATTCAAAGGTAAAAGAATTTCCACTTGTTTGTAGATGTGGGCATAAATTTGAAATTAATACAAAATCAAATTCGGTTTTTGAATATATCGAACAAGACAATATAATTTTAAAAAAGAAATTTGAGGAAAATAATTCTGCAATTGTTTATTCTTCTAGAACTGTTTGCCAAGATGATCTCATAGAATTAATTAAAACATCAAAACAAGAAGTCAGAGTAGTTGTTCTAAAGGATAATATTTTATGAGAATTGGAAATAATGAAAAAATCGTTCTTTCATTAATGAAAAAATACAAAAAATATGATGAAAAAGAGCTGCACATTTTATTCTTGTATGCTACTCAAAAAAAAGCAAGAGTAGACATCATATTACATTCTCTGAGGATCAAAGGAATTTTAAATAAAAAAAACAAACCTGATTTTTTTCTCATAGAAGATATTGAACTGCCCAGCACATCTATTCCTAAAGAAGTTTTAGATAATTTAGGTCGCCTAACACATACGATTAAAATCGGCAGTTTGGCAAAATCTGTTCTCTATGTTCTTCTCAAAACTGAGAAATGCTCCCTACAGCTAATCAGCATGCTTTTCAAAGAACCAGTCAAGAACATATATTCAATTCTTCAGAGGTTAGAAGAAAAAAACTTTGTAATAAGTTACCATTCCAGAATAAAACACGTGGATGGAAACGGTAGAAAATACAATCCAAAATACTATCTACTAACTGATCTTGGAAAGACTTGGCTGTTAGTTTACGGCAATGAAGATCTAGACATAAATAACATCAACAAGACATTAGAAAAGCTAGATAATGAAAGAAAACAACTTGTTTCAAAGTTTTAATACATTAAAACATGATGTCATGTTCTGATGATCGTTTAAGATTACTGTGTGTCGTTTAAAATTTGAATGAACTTATTTGAATCAGTCTTAATTACAAGGCTTGTAATTCCATTTGATATTATTTCTGGATTAACAAAATCAAGAAACAACTCGCTAGTTTTATCCACAGGAATTGTTTTGTTATTGGGAGAAATGACGATCCCATTCAAATCTCTAACATGATAAGAGATAGATTCTGCATTAAGGTCTCGGGTTCCATTTACATAAACATTGGATATTGTGACATTTTTCAAGCCATAATTGTGCAAAACAATCTCGATCATATTTTGATTGGTGTTATTTTTGAACATATCTACAAATTCAATTAGTTCTGAAATCTGATCATCTTTCATGTTTATGGATTCTTTTACAGTTACTGTGTCAGCCAAAATTCGCTGCTGTGATAAACTAACATAAATTCCAAGTCCTGCTACTACTACTGAAATTACAATTATTGCACTTATGATTTCACTTACGCCACGACTCTTCATGATTTTGTCACGTTCTCAACTTTCATGGATTTGATTATGGAAAATTCAGAGTCAACAGATGTAGCATTGATTTTTACACTATATACATTTGAAATTGTAAAATTTCCACAGTTTGGATTTCCTGGTGGCATGAATAATTCTTTTACAGTTGAATTTCCTGGAACTAATACATCTCCAAAACTATCAAATTGCAACACATAATCATCACCGCTATCCAAAGTAGTCTTTAGATGGATTGACTTTACAAAGTCAGTTCCAGAATTATAGACTTTGGCCTGGAAATAACATGCCCCCTGAGAGTCTTTTTCCATCTTCAAGTCGGTTATTTTTAACGTCGTTGCACTCAATCCTGTAATCAATACCTGACTTTGTACGTTGTATAGCAAACTTCCACCAGCAACTGAGATCCCTATTAGAATAATAATTGACAAAATTGGCGATATTCCTCTTCTTGCTCTCATCTGATAATAAGAGTAAAAAATGTGCATATAAGCAAAAGATAATTGATTATTGTGAATAATGAAATTTTTGAATGGTATAAAAAAATCTCAGGCTAAAGGAAATGTATCATTTACAGAACAGTTAAACAACATGTTTTCTTCTGGTGAAAAATCCAAAACAAAATCAAAAATAATATTTCAACTAGAGAATTTAGAGATAAACAATCTAGAGGCATATGAGGTTTTTTCAAGCTATGATGTCGGAGAATGTAAAGTACATATTTGCAAAGATAGTACAGGCAAGACGTTTTATCTTATTTCTGAACCTCCCATTGATAAAATTGGAAAGGCAATATATACAAAAATAATGCGCTTTCTATATATCGCATTACCTTCTGATGTAGATAACATACCATCTATGAGGATTTTTCTAAAAAAGAAAATTATCGATATTAGTAGAAAATTAAAAATTGATCAACATGCAATTCCTATTCTTGATAATTTATTATATTACGTGATGAGGGATTCTTTTGGATATGGTTTACTGGATGTTTTGATGAATGATCCCAACCTTGAAGATATTCTAGAGGAAAGTTATGATAAACCAGTTGGCGTAATTCATAAAAAATTTGGGGAGTTTGGGATATTGGACACTAACATACAATTTAATTCATTAGAGTTATGCAATGCATTTGTACAAAAACTAGTACAAAGAACAGGTAAGAGTATGACTGCTGCTGTACCATATATGGACAGTATGACAAAAGAAGGTCACAGAATTGCAGCGACATTTGGAAACGAAGTATCTTTACCCGGCCCAAACTTTACCATTAGAAAATTTAGTGAAAAACCATATACAATAACTATGCTGTTAGAAATGGGAACAATTAATCCATTAATGGCAGCATATGTCTGGACTTTATTAGATTCAAAAGCATTTGTTCTTGTCATAGGATCTACAGCTGCGGGAAAAACAACCACAATTGGAGCATTTAGCTCTTTGATCAACCCACAACTGAAAATTACCACAATAGAAGATACTTCGGAGCTGAGAATAGGCCATACTCATTGGCAGAGACTAATCACAAGAAAATCATCCAGCATTTTATCTGATAAATATGAAGTCACTATGAATGAACTGATTAAACTATCACTAAGATCCAGACCTGATTACATTGTAGTTGGCGAAGTAAGGGGTGAGGAGATTTCTTCGCTAATACAAGCAGTCGCTACAGGACATGGTGGATTGACAAGTTTTCATGCATCTGATTCAAGTGCTGCACTTGTTAGAATGCAAAGTCCTCCGATGAATGTACATTTAAGTGGACAGATGCTCATATCTGTAATATTAAGACAAAACAGATTGGTAGATCCTGACGGAAAAATATCGCGTAGGATAACCGAAGTAACTGAAATTATACCAGAAAATAACAAAATTAGATTGAAAAAAGTTATGGGGTGGGATCCATCATCACTAGCATTTTTCCCTAACAATGTATCTGAGTTGGTCGAAAATTCTGAACGTCTCAAAGAAATAGCTACGATTAATGGATGGACAGATGAAGAACTAACAAATCAGTTGGTTACAAGAGTATGTTATCTTAGCAGAATGCTTGAAAATAATGTGAAAGACTTTGATATAGTGACACATGAATTGAGCAAGTTCTATTATGATCCATTAGAAAAATACCACTCTGTATTAAACACAAAATCTCTAGTAGAAGTCAGTAATGAAAAGATTGCTTCAAAAAGATTGGCAAACTTAAGCCAATGACGATTGTCATAAATACGAATATTGAAGAAAATTCTGGAATTGCTACGGGGAGCAGAAACTTTTCAATTGTGAATCCGTTGTTGTTTTGTCCTATCACATACAAATTATTGCTATCTGCCCTCAGATATCGTACCTTGTAATCGACTGAAACAACATCATATTTTGTCTTATTGTCTGCTTCAATTAAATGAATTTTTGAATTGGTGTTTGTGTTATTTACAACAAAAAGATAACTTCCATATTGCAAGTATGGGCCATAATGAGGACTAGTGTCTATAGATACAGGAGATGTATTTTCATACTCGCCAATTAGTGTAACGTGACTTTTTTGATATTTTTTGACGGCTGTAAATTCAGCAAAGCCACCTCGTTCGGGTTTGATTTGAATCTCATTCCAATATAAAATATCATCATAAACTCCAAGATCATATGGAATTTTCAAATCAACTGCCAAAGGTGTTATGATTCCATCTTTTATCCTCATAATCTGATTGTTCATGTCTTCTACTTCTTCTATCCAATAAACTTCATCTTCATTGGACGCAATATCTGTGATGATGTTTTCACTCTCAAATAGGAGATGACGTGATTTACCATCAAGTGAAATTTTCCAGATCTTACCGTTTGATTCAGATACAAACAAAGAATCCTCCAAGGATATATGAGAGGCAGATTTTAGATCTTTGATAATTTTTTGGTAACTTCCATCTATTTTTGACATTTTAACAATATCTTGATAATCGCAAGTAACATTATTGATACATTCATCTGAAAGCACTAAAAAGAAAAGATAGTCAGAATTTTGCCTAAGTTCAGTTGGAAACATAAATAACTCATTTGAAATCTTTTTAACTCCACTGGAATCAAAACTCATTATTTTAGTATCCGATATCCAGTACGGCGACGTTATTGATTTATCTGTTTCAAAAAAATATACTTTGTCTCGTGATGGCAATAAATCTCTTATCGTCCCTAAATTCTCACCGATAGGTTCTCCTGAAGCAATCTGAATACTTGTGAATCCAAACAGAGTAAAAAATAACAACGTAAAAAATTTCATGGATAAATAAAAAAAGGAGTTTACACTCCAGATACTTTTATGATTGTTTGTACTCTTGCGTCGCCACCATCAGCATTCTTTGTGACAATGTTTACTACCAAATTATCCCCGGATTGTATAAATTGATTATTCAATCCAGTTACAGCTTTGGTAAACACATCTGCATAGATTTGGACAGAATTACCTGCACCTATTGGGCTTGTAATTTGTCGATGTGTTGCAACTTTACATTCAACGTCTCCACCTGTCTCTGTCAATTTACAAAATACTTTTCCGCTGATTGGATCAAGTTGATTGAACAGAGTTGTACATTCTGTAAACGAAGTTGAAGTTGCACATGATTCACCCGTAGTGATATTGTTGTTTGCTGCATCGGTACCGTTGCCTGTAATCAGATTATAAACAGATGTACCTTTTGGCACAACGGTAGTTCTTATGGATGGATCACTAGTGGATATAACAAATTTTCTTCCAGCTGATATTCCTTCACCTTTATCTGCAACGTTGGCAGTACCACCAGTTTTATCTAGATGAGCTACCCACTGAGATCTAAGTGGATTATCCAAATTCTTTGCAAACTTGACACAGTCTGTTGCACTAGTTGCTGCTGTTCCATCAGATTGTACACATCCTTGGATGTTTTCATGAAGTGATTCATAAAGCAATGGTTCACTTAGATCGGATTTTGAAACAGTCATCTCGATTGTAGTCCAAGGCTTTGAACCGCCATTCTTTACAGTTGCAGTAAGATCGGCATGACTTGAGCCCTTTACTGCTTGTGCATTTTCAATCACTATTGTGTTTGTAGTACTTGCAGTAGCTGCACCGGTAGTGAATATGGAGAACACCAATCCTCCTGCAACAACTGTGATTCCCAAGAGAACCACTGTTGCAAGAATAGGACTAATTGCTCTTCGGCTATTCAAGAGTGTTTTTTGTTTGTTGTTTTGCATTATTGCAATATTACCTGAAAATTTGCCTTATAACCAAAAATTTGACTCTATGCTGTGATGAATCAAAATTTAGAGGAAAGTACACTAAAAAAAGTTGTTTCAAAGTTAACACTTGAAGGTACATGGAACTCTATTCTTGAAGATATAAATAATGATGTTCTTTTGTCTGGAAAACCACTTGATACTTTGGCACTTTTAGGAAATCTAAGAAAAGCATCATACATCTCTGTAGCAATGCTTTTTCCAGTCAGTTTGTTTTTATCTTATCAATACTCACCAATTTTCCTAGGATTGAATTTAATTTGGTTGCTGATATTTTCCTACCCAAAAATTCAACAGTCTAGCCTAAGCAATGAAAGAAAGAAAAAAGTAGAAGAAGAATTGCCATCTTTTGTTATTTTTTCTGCAGTGTTACAAAATGTAGGAATCAGCTTGTATGAAAGTTTTCAGTTATTTCATAAAACAGGAATCTTCAAATCTATCGGCAAAGAAGCTATGCTTCTAAAACGAAATGTGGAACATTTTGGTCTATCTCAAATGGAAGGATTAGAAGAATTAGGAAGAACTCACAAAAGCGAGTCTTTCAAAAATCTTCTTCTTGGATACACCAGTATTTGGAGAAGTGGTGGTGATCTTTCTCTTTATCTAGAAGGCAGAGCAGATGAGTTATTCGTAAATCTGAAAGACAGATATCAGTCGTATACAAACAATGTAGGAACTATTGTTGAGCTGTTAGTTACATTGTTGATTATTCTTCCAATCATGATAATGGTTGCATCATTTGTAATGCCTGGGAGTTCGCTTGAACAAGTGACACTTTTAGCAACAGTTGGAATTCCAATATTTGCAATTCTAATGGGCGTGGCAATTACATCAATACAACCTGCAAGTTTTAACAGGATAGGTCTAAATCCCAATCTAACTGTGGTTTTAGCAGTATTGGGATTCTCCATAGGGATATCCACATATTTGATATTTTATGAAACTTGGCTTGCTGTTGCGCTTGCAATAACTATTCCTTCTTCAATAAGTGCCATCATAGTAGGTAAACAGATGAAAGAAATTAACAAATTAGAAAGTTCACTACCGCAGTATTTACGAGACATGACAGAATACAAGAAAATCGGTTATGACATAATCCTGGCAATCATTAGATTATCTAAAGAAAATTTGTATAATTCAACATTTAATAAAAAATTGAATGATGTCAGTCTTTTATTAGATAATGGCATAGGTCCCGTAACAAGTATCCATACAACAGAATTTCGCTCCTTTTTTTCAAAGATTTCATTTTATTTACTTGCATATACTGCGGAGCTTGGAGGAGGTAGTCCCAAAGTTTTAGAAACCGTAACTAGATTCATCACCAATGCCAAACAGATCATAAAGGAAGGAAAATCATCAATTTCGATGCTTGCCATGATAATTTTTGCATCCCCAATAATAATGGCATTTACTGCTAGCATGATTCTCAACATGTTAGGCTCCTTTGATGCATCTGCTTTCAAAACACCTGATAATCTTGATAATCCATTGCCCAATATTCCTGGTTTTAATGCAGATTTCACTGTTCTTGTTACAATAACACCTCAATTTCTAGAAATGACAAAAACTCTGATTGTAACAAGTAGCCTAACTGCAGCGTTTGTAATAACAAAGGCGATTGATTTTACATTTTATAATACTTGGAGGGTGGTTGTTATCGGACTTATTGCAATTGCATCAATTGTATTGATGGATAATCTAGTGAATCTTGAATTATCTTTGAAATCTGTTTTAGGAGATTTATCATAGGTGATTATGAGATGTTGCAAAAACGAAGAGCAGTAGGAGGGCTCATATCATTAATTGGTATAATTATCGTGTTTGGCATAACTTCAGTTGCATATATTGAATTGAGTTCATCACAAACCAATTTGATCAATACATCACTTAATGCAAATCAAAAGATTTCAGATAGAAATAACGAGAGATTGAATTTTACGAGTATATCTTCAGCAGGCTCAACATATTCAACAACAGTATACAATTTAAGTAGCGATACAATTACCATTCATTCTCAGATCACTGAAAGAGCAAATGCTGTTTTTGGCAAAGAAGAAATTAATAAAAAAATACATGCTGGTTCTAGTGAACTTATTACAGTAAATTTAGACGGCACTCCTTTATCAACTGACAAAACTATGTTCATTACTAATCTAGGCAAAAAATGTCTGGTACCTATAGTAGATGGGAGTTTTAGAATATGTTAAAAAACTTATTTTTCATTTTCATTCTATCTATACTATCTATTAGTATTATAATCAACAATCCGATCAATGCGGAATTATCTGCGACGCTTTGGGCTCCTAAAGAGATTCTCCTAAAAGAAAAATACTATGCATTAATCATAATAGATTCTAACACAAATTCAGAATCAATATTTGATATTATTACAGACAGTGAAGAGGTAATTAAGATAAAAACAGAAAAAGTTGTAATTCCAGCTGGAAAACATCATGGACTGATAGAATTTGAAACAATTGGAACTGGAGATGCAGAAATTTATGCAATTTTTCAAGACACACTACTTAAAGAAGACATCAGAGTAGTAGAATCTGCTGAATCTCCAACAACATTAGATTTGATACTCCCATCTGATCTTGTAAATGTACTAGTTGATGATAACCAACATACAGGATATGTTTTTCTTTTAAATGACTTTGAAAATCCAGTACTTGCAAAAAATCCAGTCACAGTTACACTTACGAGTAATGGCGAAATCACTTTACCATCTAACTCAGTTACAATTGAGAGCGGAAACCATTATGCCAAATTTTTCTTTAAGACTCGAGGAGAAGGAACAATATCTGCATCTGCACCAAATCTTCTGCCTGATGAAGAAGACATCAGTCTGGATGACGCTGATGAAATTGAACTTAAGTTGGCAATCGCACCAGATCCAGTTCCTACAGATTCAAGCGCTGAAATTTATTTTTGGTTAGAAAGAGATGGAGATCCATACATTGCATCCCATGATGTCAAAGTTACTCTAAGCATAGATAAGAGCTCAAATCTATCGTTTGATTCTGCAATTGAAGGAGCAATAGTGCTCACACCAAATACCAACGATAGAAGATCTACTGAATCAGGGGCAAAAGAAATCATCACGCGTACTGAAGTGCAACTAGCACAGGATTCAAAACGAGAGTTTGTATTAAAATCAGGTGAACATTATGGAAAAACACAGGCATATTCTAGTTTTGATGCTGCAGATGGAATTACTATAAATGGTTTAGCTGAAAGCATTAACCCTAAAAAAGACGAAGAAATTATCAAAGACTCGTCTACTTTTAATGTTAGCACAGAAAAATCTAATTTTGGAATAGGTACCAAAACCAAAGTTTTTGCATTTCCAGATCCTGCATATAGACAAGTTGAAATTATTGTATCCAGTTATTCTGATGATGGACCAGTAATTGAGCGAGATGATGAATCTTTTACAGTTTTTACAGACAAAGAAATAACGTTAGACTTGAATTCTCAAAAAATAATTAAAACTGATAAAAATTATGCAGTCATGACAGCAAATGTTGTTGATTCTGGTTCAGTTAATATTTTTGCAGAACGAAATGAAGCAGAAAGCGATGAAATTAGCATAATCACTTCAGGAAAATATGTTAAAAATCCTGAACTGAATATTGTCGTACTGCCTGTAATTTTTAATACTGAACAAGATCTATTCCTAGTTTCATCATCTCAAGAAAAAATCATAACAAATGTATCTACTAAAGAGGATGGAAATTTGATAAGCATTACCACTAGGCCTGATTTCAAGTTTGAAACATTTCAAGAAAGTGAGTCTGTAATTACTGCAAGAGGTAAAATTTCTGAATTGCTTGAAGATGATCCTAAAATTCATGTCTCATCTAGCGCATTTATCACAAATGATCAACTAAAAATATACAATCCAGAAAGAAAAAAAATAGAGTCACTTCATCCTAACTATGTTTATCCTAAAGAATTATTTCCAATAATTACGCATATTAATGATTTAGATGAAAATCCAATAAGAAAAGAGGCTCTAAAAATATCCTCTATTGAAAACATGGGTTCTGTTTCTGATTTATTTTATTTCAATCAGACGGGATCTCACAATATTATTTTTTATGACAAAAACTCGGTTCCAATAAAATCTGCAATTACTGTAAAAGGCGAAACTCAACAAACAAGTGATTCATCAGCAATTGAGGTTATCCGAACAATCACTTATGACATACAAGTCACAGATGGAGAGGGCACAGGAATCTATGATGAGGAAGAGGAGGTAATTATAAGTGCACCTCCAACCAAAGATGACATTTTCATTATTAAAAAGAAGCTTGTAGGATGGGAAAACCTCCCATACAAAGAACCTACAGTGGTTTTTGCTGCAGACGACGATATCAACACAAAACCCATCTATGAAGATGATTATTCTTTTCTTTTCATTATTGTTGGCACGATAGTAGCTATACCGGTATTACTAATAATTAAAAAGAAAAAACCAAAAAATAACAAACCATCAAAAGAAGATACAGAGTTACAGGATTTGTTAGATGAATGATTTCATTTTTAAAAAATAATAGCAAACCAACAAAAAAGGAAATCCTAATCAAATTAATAGAAAAACTAGAACAAATCAATCTTGGTGATAATGAAAAACTAGAAGACATAAAATTGGAATTGCAAGAAGACATACCATTATCTTTGCAAAAAAAAGAGTATCTAAAAGAACTCATCAAGAAATTAAAAGAAAATAAAAATACATAGTTTTTTGACTAGTTGTTTTTTGTTTTAGTGTTTAGTGTTAGATATGAGTGAGTTTATTTTGTCTAATATCGAATGACACTAGATCTCATCTTACTTAACAAAATTACAGGAATAATTGCTGTGATTAACACTAGAGATACAAGAGAATTAAATTCAGGAACAATTGTCTCTACAATAGTGATTCTTTCTAAAATTGCATCTATTTTTTCTTCTACTTGTTCAAGTGGCGCATTTTGTCTCATTAATGCCTGTAACTCTTCCCTGAGCATTATCTCCAACTCATCGTTTAGTTCTTCATTTTGATCTTCTACAGGATCTTCAAGATACTCATAGTTGTCAATGTATGCTTTCATAGCTAAACGTTTTGCTTCTTCTACATCTCCTTCAGCATATTTTATTCTTGATTGTTCTAATAGTTCTCTAATATTATCGACATATTGCAATAAAACCTCATCTGCAAAAACTACTGAAACGTGAAGTGGGAGTAGCGCAAACAAAAATAGAAAAATAATAAATAATTTCATTTTTTTTGATGAATTGTAAATGTATTTAACTTAACTTGTCATTCCATAATTTTAATTCATCACAAAGTAGAAACTTAAAGAACAATCAAAAATTAAAGTAGATACATAAATTATTGATGAATGTTAATGTAGAAAAAATTTGAACTGTTTTTGGAAATAAATTATTTCGATTCCACATCAGTAACTCACCCATAGTTTTATGTATAAAAATAGATGAAGGTATAGACGAAATTATCTAATTTTATTACAACTAAACTTCTTAGAATCATAAAGAACATGTCAAAAAAATCCAGCTGGAAAAATGTCAGAAATCTTGGATTTGTGAGTTTTTTCACAGACATGTCATCAGAGATGATATTTGGAATATTGCCACTTTTTATCATAGATGAACTTGGTGTAGGAAAAACTGTTTTAGGTCTTGTTGAAGGAGTGGGCGAAGCAGTTGGATACGGCACAAGAACAGTTTCAGGTACAATTTCAGATAAAGTGGGAAAAAGAAAACCGTTGATACTGTTAGGATATGGTCTTTCAACTTTGGCAAAACCATTTTTTGCATTATCTACAAGCTGGCTTCATGCATTTGGAGTTAGGGCAACTGACAGGATAGGAAAAGGTATACGTACATCACCAAGGGATGCATTACTTGTTGATTCCATAGAGCCTGCCAAGATAGGACAAGCGTTTGGTTTACATCGTACAATGGATCAAGCAGGTGCAATCATTGGGCCACTAATTGCATTTGGTTTACTTTATTATTTTGAAGTGCGTGATATCTTTTGGTTTTCGTTAATCCCTAGTGTAATAGCCCTGTTTATCTTGGCTCGTTATGTAAATGAAAGAAAATCAACTCCTACAAATCAAAGTGTTTTTGCAAACTTTAGAGATGTACTCCACGGCAAATTTTTGATATTTTTGCTAATAATGACTGTTTTCTCTATCGGGGCTTTTAATTTTTCATTTATCCTAGTAGAATCATCAGAGTTGGGGCTTGAAGACAATTTTATTCCTCTAGTCTATATGGTCATTAACATAACGCACACTCTAGTTGGTCTACCATCTGGAATACTTGCAGACAAAATAGGAACTGAAAAGGTAGTCTTGATAAGTTTTGCATTGTTTCTATTAACATGTCTTATTGGATTTTTTGAAATCGAGTTTGTTTTGGTAGGTTTTGTGATAGCAGCAGTCTTTGGTTTGTATCATGGAATGACTATTACAGCACAAAGAACAATGGTTTCAAAATACGTCTCAGATAATCTCAGAGGCACTGCTTTTGGAGCATACTATCTCTTTGTGGGAGTATCTTTTCTTGTAGCAAATCTAACCTTTGGATTTTTGTGGGATACATTTGGTTCACAGTTAGCATTTACATATAGTATCATTACGACTATGATTTCATTTGTATCATTATCGATATTTATGATTAAGACAAAAAAGACCATCCAACAATAGTTTTGAATGATTTAATTTCAGAGATGAATCATCATGGCTAAAAATAATAGATGTACAGACAACACTAAAAGATATACATCATGTAATGTGTATTTGTCTTATAACGCAGTATAATGCCATGCTGTAGCACATAATTACGTTCAAAGCAAAAATCAAAATTTTGTAACGCATAAAAAAATATTAAAAAAATTATAGCCTGATAGACAGTCTTGATCTTGCAGTTAGTCCGATAATGCTGACTAGTGCAACAGATAAGATTATCATGGCAATTGTGCCAAATTCAGGAACTATTTTTGCTACCGTATGCGAGAAGATCTTCGAGAGATGATTAGAAACGATGCATCATCAGCAGAAATCAATCAAGTCGATGCAATTATTCTGAAAATGGATCATTTCCTCAATCTCTTCAACTAGTTCTGGATCGCTTTGTTTTATTGTGCTCTTTCAGATTCAGAAAACATTTTGCTCTGAACCTACATCACAGTTCATCAGAACATATGCTTTAACCATTAACTCTGTCCTTCTATGCTCACTAAAGTAAGCGTCGCTCTAATTGCAGGTAATTTGCGGATTTTCCAAGTGATCTCTTCTCTTAATTCTTCAGCAGTTTCTGATGTTATTTCAGCTATTATATCATATGCACCAAATGTTCCATGAGCTTCGCTAACTGATTTTATTTCTCTTAATGATTCTAAAATGTCTGTTTCTTTGCCCATATCACAATTTATCAAAACATATGCTTTCTTCAAACAAAATCACTCCAATAAAATACTTGCATACACTAATCATACACAAATCATATTTTAATTAATTTATTAAAATCATTAATAATTATAAATATTTTAACCATTTTCCTAAACAAATACTTAGTTTAAATCTATCTCATTTTATTATTTTTCGTGAATTAAAATTTTAGTCAAAAAACTGATTTTGAATAAACCTAATGGCGTAACCCATTTTGCAGAACTACGAGAGATTACCTCTCATTGCCAAGCCGCAAGCTCTGGTCTCATTTTTGTTCCACAGGGCTACGCCCTTTATTTGACTGATTTGATGTCTTGTGACATCACGTATCATTTGTTAATGAGATATTTAACATCTAATGGAACACTTTTGAACATTTGTTTAGTCTAGTAATTAGAGAATTTCTCAGATTACTATAGTATAAAAAAATCTAGGAAATGAAATGTTGTCAATTTGGTATTAGACACAAGTTTCTAACTGAATTTAGATGATCTATTTTGATCTCTTCAGATATTTTAAAAATACTTTGACCATTATTTTGTATTTCGAAGACTCTAAAAAGACTTTTTCCATCTTTGTCCATCTTCACTGAAATCACTTTCTTTTTGTTAGGAATCTGATTTATGTTCAAAAGAGTGCCGACCATTTTCCTTATTTTTCTAAATTTATTTTGAGAAATTAAAAATGTAGTTTAAATTCAATTAGTGGATATGTAATATGAGTCAATTAATTACAACTCATGGTATGAGAAGTACTTTAGTCTTTATTGGAATAATGGCAGCATTGATGCTGTTTTTAAAATAATTAGTAATTTTGAATCTATTGAGGATTGATCTGAATTCTACACATTATACATATGTTCTTGAATATTTCCACGTTTTTTCTCAATATCGTGGATCGTAATGACAATCACAGTTACAATTTACCTCACATCTGATCCTTATACAATCGATACATGGTTTTTTGTAATGTCGTAACACATGATAATATACAGTAAAATGTTATTTGAGGTTAATCTAAGTTCTTCTTAATTTTTGTAAATATAGTTCTGATATTTGTCTACAAATATTTAGTCTCAATTTTCTAATGTCTACAAGTAATTACACCAATTCAACATATTTCCTAAAATCCTGTAGTCTATTACGGATAGTTACACTAGTTATTCCAGAAATTTTTGTAACCTCCATCTGGGTTAGATTTGTACCTGTTTTTATCCCTGCCATATAGATTACAGTTGCAGCAACTGCATTGGGATTCTTACCTGCAGTTAATTCTTTTTCTTTTAGTATGTCAAAAATTCTAATAGCTTCACGCTTTGTAGTTTCTGAAACATGAAGATTGTTTGCAATTTTTATTATTGTATTTATCGTATCTGGAACAGGAACTGTCAGTTTTAAATTCTGAAACAGCATTCGGTATGATTTTGCGATTAATTTTGGTTTTTCTTGTAATTGGTTTGAAATCTCCCTCATAGTTCTTGTAACATCCATATCCCTACATGCTACATACAAACATGCGCCGATCATTGACTTGATACTCCTGCCGCGTATGAGTTGTGCTTTTACAGCCTTTCTGTATACATATGCTGCTCTCTCAATAACTGCATCTGAAAGACCTAACTTCTCTTTTAGTTTATACATTTCAAACAATGCATATCTCAAGTTTTTTTCAGAAGATGACTTGATTTGACTCCTTGCATCCCATATTCGCATTCTGTACATTGTTTGTTTCATTTCATTGCTTAGATTCCTTCCAACAAAATCTTTATTGATTCTTCCAATGATTGTAGACAATCCTAGATCATAAAGAGCAATTGAGGTTCCATCTCCAACATGTGATCTATTTTCCTCTCCTGAAAATGAACGTGCTTTTCTTGGATCTGAAATATTTTGCTGCAGTACTTTACCACAACTCTGACAGATTTTCTCACCCGTTTCAAAATCTGTAATTATGGCAATCTCATCACATGAGAGTATATCTCTACTGTCTTGAATTATTTTTTGAACCATAGTTTCACTAACGGCAGAAAAATTAGACGTAGTAACCTACCAGAGTTCAGTCCTTTGACCAATCTTTCGATTTTATAAATCGATTTTTCTTTGGTTGATTACTACTGGTATATGTATGACATTAAGAAATAAAAATAATATGTTGAATACTGTTAACATTTGTTTGATTTTTGATTATAATTTCACTAAATGTAACTAAATAAAATTAGTAATTAATTATCAACTCATACTTACATACTTCTGATCATATACGTCATGGTGATTCACTTTGAAGATTAATTCTTTTAATTAAACAACTGTTCATTGTTGAGAAGAGATAATTAAAATATTATCCTGGGATATTAATAATAATTTCAAATGGCTACAATAGATATGGAGTATTATCAAAGATTTTTTTGCAGGAAATGTGGAAAGCTTGACAAATATTGTAAATGTAATTATGAGAATTTGTCTGAACAGACAAGTCTTTCTCCTTAATTCCATCATTTTTCAAGAATCTCTTAAAGATATATAGAACAACAGATCATATCAGCAATGGGAAACAAGTCAGATTATTATCTGTGCGTGTTGTATTAAACTGATGGAAAAGATATGCTGGAACAATTCCAAATATCATGATTGCGATGTTGTAATAATTGGAATTCCTGATGAATCACAATCTCATTCACTGCGTGAGGGAACCTCAAAAGCACCTGATCAAATAAGAAAAATATCAAACCTGATGGATTCTTACATTAGAAATGAACAGAAATCCCTTGGACTTCCAGTAGGTGGAATTTCAAAAAATATCTTTGACTATGGCAATATTACAAGAAATGAAATTCCACAAATATTTAAAAAAGTCTTTTCTGATCATAAGATTCCTATATCTATAGGGGGCGATCATTCTATGAGTGCATCTATCATAAAACAACTCTCACAGCAATCAAGTAAAATATCTCTTGTGTATTTTGATGCTCATCCTGATTTTATTACTTCAACTAAGAACTACTATGGTTCTGTTTTTGGGGATGTTTTGGAATTTATAGACACGAAAACTAGTATGCAGATTGGAATAAGGACACCTGAAAAAGAAGAAATTGACAATCTAAAAGACCACGGAATTACTGTGATTTCGCCATTTGACATTGCAGAAAAAGGCATATCTAAAATCTCTCAGCAAATATTGGATACGTTGGGTGATACTGTCTACATATCATTTGATATGGATTGCATTGATCCCTCATATGCGCCTGGTGTTTCAGTACCTGTTCCATTTGGACTCTCAAGTGTAGATGTAACATTTCTTTTAAAAAAAATCGCAACCAAAGAAATTTTAGGTATGGATATTGTTGAAGTATGTCCTCCATTTGATGTCAATAATAGAACATCCCACCTTGCATCTAGAATTATCGGTGAAGTAATCTCATCAATGAAATAATATCGTCACTTTAAATTCAACAAAATATGACTATTATTATGTTTGAAAATGAATACACGTGGGGAAAGGCAGTATCAGAAGGAAAACAAGATGAATTTAATGAAAAATTTGATGATGCTGTTGACCATGTAAAAAAACAGTTTGGGAAAAAATACCCCTGTCTAATTAATGGTAGAAAAATATTCTCTGATGATTCTTTTGATGTAAAATCCCCCTCTGACACTAGACTTGTTCTGTGTACATTTCCAAAACTTGATGAATCTCAAACAAAAGAAGCAATAATGTCTGCAAAGAATGCTTTTGCAGAATGGAGCAAAACATCCTATCTAAAAAGATCTGAAATTTTCAAACAAACTGCAAACAAGTTTTCTAAAAAAAAATTTGAACTGGCAGCTTGGATGTCTTTTGAAAATGGAAAGACCAGAATAGAGGCAATAAACGATGTAGATGAGGCAATTGACTTTATGAGATTTTACTCTTTTCAACTAGAAAAAAATGAGGGATTCTGCAAGAAAACTCCGCACCCAAATCCGCATGAAAAAACCATGTCAGTACTAAAGCCATATGGTGTCTGGGGAATAATTGCACCATTTAACTTTCCATCTGCAATTGCAATAGGGATGACAACTGGAGCATTACTCACAGGCAATACTGCTGTACTAAAACCCGCCAGTGCAACTCCGCTATCATCATACTTTTTTGTAGAGTCTATTATTGAAAAAATTACACATGGTGCAATCAACTTTGTTTCTGGTGATGGAAACGTTGTTGGAAAGACCCTCATAGAAAGTAACAATGTTGATGGAATTGCATTTACTGGTTCTCAGTCAGTTGGAATGTCTAGCTTCAAAAAATTCACTGAGCAAGCATCAAAACCATTCATCGCAGAAATGGGTGGAAAGAATCCGGTAATTGTTACCAATAATGCAGATCTTGACAAAGCGTCAGAAGGCGTAATGCGTGCAGCATTTGGATTTGGGGGTCAAAAATGCAGTGCTTGCTCTAGAGTTTATGTCCAAAAGAATATTGCTCAAGAATTTATCAAAAAATTAGTTGAAAAAAGCACTTCGCTAAAAGTTGGAATGCCATGGAATTACGATACATTTTTGGGCCCTATGATTAATCAAGATGCCGTATTAAAATTTGAAAATGCTGTAAGACTTGCAAAAAAGGATGGAAGAGTAATTTTTGGTGGCAATATTATTTCGGATTCTGAACATGAACATGGCTATTTTGTTGAACCCACAATTGTGACTGATCTTCCAAAAGATCACAAACTTGTTTCTGAAGAATTGTTTTTACCATTTTTATGCATTGACACTTACAATGATTTTGATGAAGCAATTGCATTGGCAAATAAATCAGAATACGGTCTTACTGCTGGAATTTTTTCTGAAGACAAAAATCAGGTAGATGAATTCTTTGAAAAAATTCAGGCAGGAACAGTTTATGCAAATAGAGCATCTAGTGCTACTACTGCAGCACTAGTGCAAAGCCAACCTTTTGTTGGATGGAAAAACTCTGGCATTACCGGTAAAGGTGCCGGGGGTGAATACTATTTGCAGCAATTCTTGAGATCACAAACTCAGACTTTATGTGACTGAATGAATGAACTTCCCAAAAGAAGTATGTTCCTTTTTCTTTCGCGTAATCTTCTAATTGAATAAGGCAGCCAGTTTGTTCCATATGGAATATAGTCTGAAACTGTAAATCCTCGTTTAACAAGATCCGGCTTTATCTCATCTCTAATCCCTTTTAGAAGCTGAAACTCAAACTTTTTCTGGTATTTTTTTGATAACAAAATGGCATTGTCTATTAATTTTGAGTCATGAGTTGCAATCCCAAATTCATTTGCTTCTTTGAACAATAATTTCATAATTTTTAGAAAATTTTGATCTACTTCTTCTTTTGTCTTGTATGCAATTCTACTGTTTTCTCTATATGCACCTTTAACAATTCTGATTTTTGCACCATGTCTGATTAGATCCTCTACGTCATCAACACTGCGTTTTAGATTGGCCTGAACTGCAATCCCTAATCTCTCGTATCTTGAAAACAAGTCATAATAAAGCTGGATTGTGTCATCAGTATGCTCTGATGATTCCATGTCAATCCAGACAAAGACATGTGATTTTGATGCTGATTCAATAAGTCTCTCAAAGCTTGCAAGGCATGTATTGTTGTTAATTGACATACCAGCTTGCGTAGGCTTTACAGATATTGCACCTCTTACATTCCATTTTCTAAATGATGTTATGATTTTCTCATATTCTAGAATCGTATCATCTATAGAGTCTTTTGTCTTGTTATATTCTCCTAGTTTGTTTACTATTGCATGCCTGCCATTATCATATGCCTCTTTTGCAGATGTTAGTGCATCCTCAATACTATCTCCTGCAATCCACTGCTTTGCAAATTTAAAGAGAACTTTTTCCATCATCTTTGTTGCATCTATCATATGTTGTAGTTTTATCAAAGTATGATATTAGCTTGACACATGAAAAAACAATCGTTTTTAATGCGGGTTCTGTCGGGTTGTCGAGACCCAAAAAATTCTTGGGAATTTCAATGAATCAAATTAATTCTTCATCAGGTATTACTCAACGGTATACGTATCGACAAATTAATCAGTCTCAAAATGGGTTCTAGGTTATGAATAAGTTAGAAAAGTTGGCAATAAGATCGAGATTACACCTAATCCATGAACATGACGCCAATCAACTATTTTGGTATTGGATGCTACGTCTGTAATTAGTGGTTTTTGATCATTAGAATTAACGCTAAAAGATATCACAATCCCAATTATTATAATACCTAGAATAATGAGAAATTTTTTCGAAGTTTTATTTTTCAAATGTTATCTCTAATATGGATGTAAGTATAGAATATAAAACGTAACTATGTTACAATTAGATAAAATATTAGATTCAATATTGTATGTTTGCACTAAAAAATATCTTTTTTTGTTCCTAACTATGAAATTGACATTTAACTTCTCAAGTGGTATTTCAAGGCGTTTACAATTAATTTTACAATTTCTGCAATCTTTTCATACATAATTATCGTATCATTATCAAGAAATAGATTTTTTTGTAATTTCCATGTTGATTCTATTATAATTTTTGAATTAGTCGGTGTTACGTTTAGTTTATGATTTGTGTATCGTGAAACAGTAATTTTTCTTTCTTTTAGCAAACACTTTATCATTAATTGCCTCAACAATTGGTTTGAGTATAATGCATCAGCTACGTTATCACGGACTAATCCAGGTGGTAAAGTAGTCAATTTCGGATAACCGCTCCATAGAAAACTGTCAACTTTAGAATGAAACTTTCCTTTCTTTATTGTTGTAATAGTACCAATATCAAATGGTCCCAAAGTGATAGATTCTGGAAAGGAAAGAAAGAATCGAATTTTCCACCAAGTGTGTATGTGAACTCCCATTCCAACAGAGCCACCTACTGCAAAATCACATTTTGCAAATTCTTGTTTCTTGATTAGATGAACATGGTCAATAGGAGAATCAAGCAATTTCAGTACTCCTGCACCGCCAATTCCATCTTTGTCCCCCAAAAGATGAGAATCAACATAGTCATACTCAAAATCTAATTTTTCCTCTAGAACTTTAGAACGTATTCCAAATGATTCCAGATGTTTTTGAAATTTTTCCAAAACAGGATCTCTGTTAATTAACATTGTCATCATAATGATACATTAGTCGTTAAATATAAAGAGAATTTTATAATATATTAACAATCATTTAGATAAATTATAAATTCTTAAATATTTATTCATATGCTAATATATATGGAATTTGACGAAATAGACACAAAAATTATCAAGAATTTGCTTGTGGATGCAAGATTATCTGCAAGACAACTGGCATACAAAATTGGTTTATCAACTGTCACAGTACTTTCCAGAATAAAAAAATTAGAACAGAAAAAAATAATCACAGGCTATAGTGCACGTCTGAATCATCAAATACTTGGTTATGATCTTACAGCCATAATAGAAGTTAAAACAACTAAAGGAAAAATGTTGGAAATAGAAAATGAAATTGGAGAAAATGAAAACGTATGTGCGGTATATGATATTACTGGTCAATCCGATGTTTTAGTGATAAGCAAATTCAAAAGTAGAGATGAATTGAGTAATTTCGTAAAAAGTCTGTCTACCATACCCAACGTAGAAAACACAGAAACACATATCGTATTAAATACAATAAAAGAAGATTTTCGTCTATTATGATGCTGAAAAAAAATTTAATTTTATAAGACATTACTAAATGAATTTTAAGAAAATACAATTGTAGTTTAAATTCAATAAATACTGTAGATAAATTATGAGTGAAATAATTACCAGTTATCATGGTATTAGAAATACGTTGATCTTTATAGGAATACTAGCTGGAATAGCTACACTAGTGTTATTTTTAAAATAATTATTATTTACATTATAATTTATTTTATAATGTTTTGAAATTTATGAAATTAAGATAATTTAATATATTTTTGATAATCTTGCATTCTGTTACGAATAGTTATACCAGTTATCCCAGAAATTCGTACAATGTCCTTCTGAGTTAAATTGGCGTTTGTTTTGATTCCTGCTATGTATAGTATTGTAGCTGCTACTGCGTATGGATTTTTTCCAACAGTTATTTCTTTTTCTTTTAACATGTCAAAAATTCTTATGGCTTCACGTTTAGTAATTTCAGAGGTTTGCAAGTTATTTGCTAATTTTATTATGCAGTTAATTGGATCAATTATAGGAACAACAAGTTTTAGATTTTGAAACAGAACTCGATATGCTTTTGCAATTACTTTGCGTTTTTCTTGAAGGCTGTTTGAAATATCAATAATTGTCCTAGTAGTCTCAATATCTCTGCATGCAGCATACACACATGCTCCAACTATGGATTTCACAGTTCTACCACGTACTAGTTGTGCCTTTGAAGCTTTTCTGTAAAGATATGACGCTCTGTCAATTACAGTATCAGAAAGACCAAGTTTTTCTTTTAGTTTGAGCATCTCATATAACGCAATTCGTAGATTTCTATCAGAAGAGTTTTTTGTCTGACTTCTTGAATCCCATACTCTCATTCTGTTCATAGATTGTTTTATTTCATAACCAAGTGGTCTGCCTACAAAATCATGATTATATTTTCCAATAATTGTAGATAATCCCATATCATGTATTCTTAATGTTGTTGGTGCATGTTCACCCTCAGTAAATGCCCTAGTCTCTTTTCTTATATCTGAAATCTTTTCTTGTAAAATTCTTCCACAATTTTGACAGATAATTTCACCTGTCTCAGGATCACTAATCACAATACTTTCAGTACATGAGAGAAGTTCTCCTTTGTTTGGGATGAATTTTTGAACCATAGGTGCCCTAGAGGTATAAAACATAAGATAGTAACCAAAACCAAGTAGTTATCCAATGACAACTCTATGTTCTGGTTCCAACATCAATTTGCAATTGATGTTTTTACTAGTTGATTACTATCTAGAGTTAGTTAATTGTTGCAAAATAAAAATACAGTTCTAACAATAATGAATATTTGTACATTATTCTAATTAATTTTGGACGAACTTTAGGATTTAAAAAATAACAATGGATGTTGGTTAATTATAAAAATTAGAACGTAGTTATTACAGTAAATCCTTTAGGATGATGAATTTACAAAATCCACTATCGACATAATTTTGCCCATATCTACCATATGACCATAACTCTTCCCCTTACTAGCATTCAATGGTGTGTTATCCACACTTATGAATAGAAGATTATTGTTTTCTAATGGGATTGTAATTCGTTTAATTTTTTCATAAGCTGCAATCACATACAAACCTCGTCCAACTTTGTCTGTGATGGCAGTTCTTTCTTGCCATGCATTTAATGCTCTCTTTAGCGTTTTTTTGGTATCCTCTAACGAGATAAGATTTTTTATTCCATTTCTCTGACTTTGCCACAAAATTTCACCATCTTTATCACAAACTGCAGCGAATCTAACAGAGTCATTAAAATCCATTAACATATTGAGAAGTTTTTCATATTTTTCCACAGTTATTATGCGTGATAGAAATATTAAAGAATGATCTTAAAACACTCAGAATCACTTAGATAACAAAAAATTACAATAATCAATCATAAAAAAATAAAATTTGTTTAATTTAAAAACTAAAGTTAAACATCTTTTTCAATTTTCCATAGTCATGTTTATTGATAATCTGGCACTAATAAGATCATGGCAGAAGCTAGTATTGCTGCATACGGCACTGCAATAGGAGTAGCAATCACACTTACTATTGTGTGTTTTGCACTTCGTGGTAAAGGACATTCCGAACCACTGGATTAATCAAAGGGAATTATCCTGATTCTAAATTATTTTTTAATATTTAGAAGGTTAATCCATCTTTCATCATCAATGACAAATCATTTCTTAGCGGATCATAACTGAGTGCAAAATTCAGATTATCAAGTAGTGAATCTATTAGTGCACATTTGTTTTTTGCATATTGGTAATAACGTTCAAATGCTAAATCAAATGAATTACATTTTGCAAACTGGCTCCAAAAGTCATCTCGTATTATGATATATTCTTGTAAAAAATGACGGACGGATACTTCAACAACAGGTGCCATATTATATCGTAAAAGTTTAATCAGTATTGTCTCAAACTCTCTATCTAGATTTGCATCATAAATTTGTTGGAAAATACTAGATGTCATGTTTTTTTAAGTAAATTCCATTACTTCATTTTTGGCTATTTTTTCTCTAAATTTTTCTTTGTTCAATTCTTTTTTATCTTTCATGGCATATTACAGAAACAATGGAATTTATTGTAGATTGTATAAAATATAAACAAATATGTAAAAATTGTTGAAAAAATTGTACAATATTTAAGATTTTTAAATTCAAATTATAATATCATGATTCAGTACTGACAACATGCAAGAGCTCTTAAAATGCAAATGTCCTCCTGGTTCAAAAAGTTATGAAGATGAGGAAGTAATGCAAATTTGTCTTTCATGTGGGGGATGGATAAATTTGGAGAGTCGTTGATGTCTTCAAAAGTACTGCTAGAAAAAAAGATCGAACCATACACTAATTGTAGTCAATGTCATATTCCGATGCCACATTGTCATTGTAAGTGTCTTTATTGTGGAAAACGAGATGATTGTGAATGTGCATTATTTGATGCTGTTACAGGAGGCTAAATTTGAATATCTATGACACTAAAACAATAAAGTGCATTATTTATGATAAAGCGATATGTGAAGTAGATTTTAATTGCGAGATAATTCGTCCAAAATGTGGACAATATTCAAATCCAATTCCAGATACCAAAGACAAAATGCCTTACTTGATCTATCACTAAATTTTAAATCACTTACTAAATCCCTGATTACCGACCACGTTTAATGTGATCGTGGATTTGATATTTGGAATTTTTCTAATTTTTTTGCTAATAATGTCAGAAATATCATTGTATGTAGGAGCAGCTAGTTTGCAAATTATTTCAAAAGAGCCTATAAGATGATAAGCTTCTATAATTTCATGTATTTTTTCTAATTCCTGCAAAATTATAGATTCCTGTGATCTGTTACAACGTATTATGATAAAAGCTTGTGCCATGTATTTGTCTAAAACTTCTTTTTCACTTTTTGTTATTTTTACAAAACTTTGGTTTTCATTTACTAACAATGTTAAAGTTGAATTAATTTTTTTGATTTTTCTAATCTCATAAGAAATATCATCTTGAATTTTTTGCTCATCATTTGATTCAAGTTTGATTAAAATATCATAAGACCCAAATGTACCGTGAGCTTCCTTTACACTTTCAATATGATTTAGATTGGATATTATGGAATCTTCAGCCCCTGATTCATTTATTATTAGGACATAGGCTTTTGACATATCTCTAATTTTGTCCTTCTATTCCTATAAGAGTAAGTGTAGATCTAACGTGTTCTATTTTTCGAATACCCCAAATAATCATTTCACGTAGCTTCTCTTTTTCATCATGTTCCATTTTTGCAACAATGTCATATGCACCAAATGTACCATGTACTTCCTTAACTGAATCCATGTGCTTTAGATTTTCAATTATTGACTCTTCTTTTCCCAGATCACAGTTAATCAAAACATAAGCTACGGCCATAACATCCAAAGTTACCAAAAATATTATTTAAAACAAGCAATTAATTTATTAATATTTGTTTGGATAATTCTAATATATTTAGATATATTTATAGAAATTAAGTGAAATACTTTATTATTGTGTAACACAATATAGTAACATGAGCTATTGTATAAAATGCTTTGAGCCAGCAGAAGTGTGCTTCTGTGAAACAAAGAAGGTTCCACTTGATGAGTACATACATGAGATCAAAGAATGCACTGACTTGAAATGCTACTGTAAAGAACACATGCCAAAGTTAGGAAAATAATTATCTGATGTTGAAATATAATGTTCAAGGTACACTGTGATTTTTGTTCGGGTGATTTTATTTTAGAAACAGAACCTAATGCAAGTTGGTCATGTATCTGTCAAAACAAACCAAAGAATATGCCATATTCCACACTTGTGAAATGCAGTAAGGGTCACAGAACATGGATGCGTTCACGAAGTGAAGTGTGTTTAGAATGTCAAAAAGAAAGAACGATTAATGCAGCTAAAAAATTCTTAGAAATTCAAAGTAATCTTAATCGTAAATCAATTGAAGAATCAATAATTGAAACAAATAGAATATTTTATTTGGATAAATAGAAATTATTTCTATAAAGTATATAGAGTATTTGTTTTTCCTCAAAATTAACTCAAACTAGACAGAATAAAAAATAGAACTAATTGGTAATTGTAGATGTAATATTTTCAACTGCAGTTATGATCAATTAAAATTAAATAATAACAAGATAACATTATACTGTTTTTATAATTCTTGAAATATTATTAAAAGATGGTTTGTAAATAATTCCTATTAGAAAAGTTATGCAGGAACGGATAATTTTTGCATATAGTCGTAATGTATTCTTAAAAAATCCATTATTTTTCTATCTTCAGTTTTGTCAATTGGTGCTCCATTTGCAAGTATGCTAAGATATTTTAAATCAATATCTAGAAGATGAAGTGATTTTTTAATTCCACCCTCTGATCCTAATCTCAAATATTCAAGAATTTTATCTTCTGTTTCAAGAATCTCTAATTCGAGATTTTTAATGTCTTCATGAATACTTTTTTTCAATATCTCAATATTGCTATAATGAGAAATAATCTTAGTCATGTAATCTCTTTAAATCTGTTGAAAATAATTCAAATTTTTAAACAAAATAAAGAACAGTTAACTCCACTTTGGGATTAACGTTTCAAATTTCTATATTGATTTAGTGTTGGTATGTTAAGTTAATACAATGAAAGTTAGGAACCATTTTTAGGAATAAAAATTGATGCAGATAGGTGTGAAATATCAGAAATGTTTAGCTAGGACATAACATCAAATGTCAATTCATGATGCAAAGATATGACCAGATACAATTAGGTTATGTATTTTACACTAACACGTTCTAAAAATATCTCGATATGAATAATACAAGAGAAAAATGACTAACACTAACCTTAAGACAAACTGATGAAAAGATAACATGAAGAATTGATACGTGAATCACTGTCGAGAAACTTTATTCTTGTACTAGTTTGTACTTTCATAGTATTTTTGGCAGTAATAGTATTGTATGTACAAGATCAGATAAAATTACAAACCGAAATCATAGAATCAGAAAGACTCAAAATAATTAATCAGATAGCCAGCAGAACAGAGTTACGAATCAACAACGCAGTTGTTATTATGGAGATACTAAGCAAAAATCCACATATCGTAAATCCACCATCTGTAGCTTTGATTGATGATAATATTCACGGAATACCTGAAGATGTAGATGTAAACAGAAGAAACGTAATGCGGGATGCATTTGATTACTATGGTGGCTTTCAAAATATGCTCTTCTTGATTCCAAATGGGGACGTATACATCAACGAACCATTCTTTTTTCAAAAAAACATGACAGTATCAAATTTTGCATTTAGAGATTGGTATCAGAAAATCATAGACACCAAAGATGTCGTGATAAGCGATGTTGTTGTTTCAAAATCAAGCAACAAACCTAATGTAGTAATTGCGGTGCCTGTTTTTTCACAAGACAAATTATTTCAAGGAATTTTAACAGGATCTCTAAGCCTTGATGTAGTAGAGGAAAAACTAGACGAGCTAAAATCATACACTAATGAAAGAATACTCATAGTAGATGACAAAAGAACAGTAGTTGCAGACTCGGAGCACATTCTAAAAGGTCAGAGCATCACACTTGGGATAGGTGCAATCTCTAACTCGTTTTCTAATGAACATGGAATAATTATCGATACAATAAATGGCACCAAGATGGTTGTAGCATACCATCCAATTAAGGTAGGTCAAGACACATGGGCTATCCTATCCATGGAGTCATACGATGATGCATTTTCCACCATAAACAAAACCATTGAGGGATCACTATTCCTAATCACACTAGTCATTGTGATATTGTCAGCATCTCTTTTCACAGTTCACAGGTATTTTCGTATACAGTTTAAACTACGAAAGCAAGCAGAAGACGCAAACGCAGAGATTGTAAAGACGCAAAATCATCTTGTAAAGTCAGAAGAAAAATACAAAAACCTGTATCATCTTTCCCCTGACGCGATTGTGGTTTTCGATAAGAGTGGAACCGTTATCTCGTACAACAAAAATTTCGCAAGGTTATTTGGTTATTCTGTAGGGGAACTAGATGGCAAATCCGTATTTGCCATAGTAAGTGATAATTATCTGGATCTTGCCCATAGCTATTTTAATGAGATTCAAAAAATTGGCACCATTGAAAATAAAGAAAATTGGCTAAAGAAAAAAGACGGGACAATCTTTCCATCACTTTTTAGCGTCAGTACCATGTACAATGACAGAATAGAACACATTTGCATAATTAAAGACATAAGCGAAATTCACAACATGCAAGAAGATCTAAAAGAGGCTACAAACACAATACAAGAGCAATTAGACAAGATAAAAGAGATGAATAAAACAAAAGACGAATTCTCTGCAATGGTCACACACGAGCTAAAGACTCCACTCATGCCAATTCTGTGGCATTGCAATTTGTTAAAAAAAGATATGGCGGGTGCTCTTAACGCAGAGCAACTAGAATCAGTAGAGTCTATCGAAAAAAATGCAAAGCAACTTGAATCACTTATCAGCGATATCATGGATGCAAGAAAACTTGATCTAAACAAGATGAAATTCAATTTTGAATCAATCTCACTTGATGAATTTTTTGGCAATCTTGACAATGATTATAAAAACGCCTTGGCTGACAAGAAAATAACATTTAAGACAAGACATCCTTCAGGTGTCACAATCCTCACAGACAAGACAAGATTGCGACAAGTCTTTGATAATTTAATAGGAAATTCTATAAAGTTTGTTCCTCAAGATACTGGCATAATTGAGATAATAGCAGTGAAAAAAGAAAATGAGTTGACAATATCCATCAGGGATAATGGCCCAGGCATTCCTCTAGAAAAACAAAAAGAACTATTCCAAAAATTCTATCAAGTAGATACTTCAGAAAGGCGAAAGATTTCAGGTACTGGTCTAGGGCTTGCAATATCAAAAGGAATAACAGAAGGGCTTGGAGGCTCAATCAGGCTTGAAAGCGATGGTAAGACAGGCACAACAATTCACATTAGTTTGCCTATCTAAGATCAAAATTATTAAAAGATAGTAGTCACATATTATGAATATATGCGTTTTTTGTTGGTTGACGATAATAAAGAAATTACAAAAATAATGTCAAAATATTTTACAAAAAAAGGTCATTTGTGTACAGTTTCAAATGATGGTCGTAATGCACTTGAAATCTTACAAAATCAGAAATTTGACGTCACACTGCTTGATCTTGCAATGCCTGAATTTTCAGGCAGAGATCTAGTCCTTCATTTAAAAAACACTGGAAAAATAAATGAACATAACATAGTATGTCTTACGGCGTCTTCTCCATCTAGCGAATATGAGGATGAATTAAAATCAATGGGGGTAAATGCAATACTGAAAAAACCAATTGATCCTGATACACTGCTTGACTTTTTGAGTCAGTTTCAGACCAAATATTGATATTCAATATGGATGATCATATTATTAATGAACTACAACAAATAATTTTATTTCAGAAAAAGATAGAGCAAACAATCAACAGTAGTGAGCAAGATAAATCAAGACAAATACCGGATTTAATAGACAATATTGAATCTACAAATGTACTTACTGAAAAACTTGTAAGTGGTATACTCTCAGACAAGTCAAAATTTGATAAAAAATTCTTGACTACACTTAATCACGAACTGCGTACTCCGTTTGTACCGATAAAGACATACGCTGAAATGCTAATACAAAATAAGTTTGGGACATTAAATATACAGCAAAAAGAAAGATTAAAGATCATTGTAACAAACACTAATTTATTACAACAAAAGATAGAAACCTATCTTAAGCAAAGCGCAGACAAGGCACTATCTGATGAAAAATCATTACAGAGTCTAAAAGAATTAGAACAGGAAAAAATAGTCCTAGAAAAATTAGAAGAACTTTTGACCAATGAAAAAAACCAAGACACAAAGACAATTCATGAATTACAGGATACCGTGACAAAATTAAATCAAAACCACAAAGAGAGCAGACAAGAAGAGATGTTTTTAGATAATCTCGTAAAAGACGAAGAAAGAAAAAATGTTATTCTTGCCAAAAAAAACCTCATAGTAATTGTAATATCGGCAATAATTGTTAGCGGAGGATTTGCAGCTTATTCCACATATGTGGTAAGTATTGTAGGCTCACAATACAAGGTAGACAACATTGGCAATATGCAATCAGGTTATGTCATTCAAAATCTTAGGGGTGACACTATAGACACATGGCTTTCATGGAGGCTAGTTGACGGCTCTACTCTTAACGTCAACCTAGTTGATGGTCAAAAATATCCAGACAAAGCTGAAATTGTTAGGACTGTGCTTTTATCAGAAGAGTCAATTGAGATAGACGATTCGCTATTGCACAAGGGCCCAAAGGGAGTCACATCTACATACTATGTCGGATGGGCAGGAGCGCTTGCAGATGCAGCAAAGAGTCCAACTGAGATGTACATTCCTCACAAATTCAACTTGATAGAGTCTCAAAAAGGTGAAGGTGACATTACAATCAGGCTTACAACTATGAAAAGTGGAGATGGTTACTCTGGGTATACAAAATCAATTGCAGATGATGTACAAAATCAGATACTAAAATCAGAGATTACAATATTTGAAGTAGACAAATTATCAAAAGCCCAATTTGAAACCATACTGAGACACGAGCTAGGACATGCGCTGGGACTGGCACACTCTACAGCACCAGAAGATCTTATGCATCCTACAATTGAGACAAACTATCCGTACATCTCTCAATGCAACATTGATGCCATGATATCTCTCTATGATGGCGGAAAGAAAAGTGAAGTTGTATGTGAAAAGTGAATTATGATAGTTCAACTGATCCTGATAGTTCTCATAAAAAACTAGTTCAAATTTCATAACTGATTCACATCTCTAAAGATTTACTTTTTATTTTTCACCCAATTTTGAGCTATCAAAACCATATGCAATCAAATTATCTGTAATTACATATCCACACAGCTATCATGGCTCATGTTTGTAACATCTATGGTATCTATATTAGATGCACCTACTACCACAATATCATTATTTTTTGCAGCAATAATTCCTGAGACAGGGCTCCATGGCAATTGTCATCATACCATCTGTTACCTTTGGCAAATTTACTTGGTCCATTACTATGTTGCATACAATAAAATAATTATAAAACATACGCCAAAATATACAAAAAATATGACGGATAGACTAAAATGAACAGATTTCTAAAAAAAATGATTTATTATTCATGAAAAAACCTACAAAGACATGTCACATACTAGCAAAAATTCCGTGACTGATATCTTAGATAACAAAGTTTCTAAATACATGAACTCAATATTTTTAAAGCTTTTAGATTCTACTCCAATGTCAACGGCATGCGCCACAATGCAAAAAAAAGACAAAGATGAAATCATTGTCGTAAATAAAAATAACATCCCGATAGGAATTGTCACAGATCAAGACATACTAAAAAGAATCGGAGAGCAATACGCAAATCCCGTCAAGACAAGACTGGATGACATCATGACATTTCCTTTGATAGTAATCAAACACAGCGATACATTACAAAATACATTGAAGATCATGAGGGAAAATGACGTAAGAAAGATTGCTGTTACAGGAGATGATGATAGAATAGTTGGCATGATTTACCAGAGTACGATACTAAACCTGCTTCGTCAAAAAGTAATATCTGCATCATCTAGCAATTTCTCGCTTAAGGCAATCTTGTGGAACCTTGGAACTGTAACGCAGTTTGCAGGAATTCTGATGCTGATTCCGTCTATACTATCTACAATACTAAATGAGACAACAGTGGCAACAGGCATATTCTTAATGTCAACGTTGCTCTTAATCACTGGATTTTTCCTAAATGCATACGGGGACAAGCATCCGCTGAACCTGCGTGGCTCTGCAATCATGGTATTTGCAAGCTTTTTTGTTTTGGTGTTGTTTGGCATGATTCCATATTTGTATATCTCGCCATACGGTGATGTATCCTTTGAGACATTGATTGGAAACAGTTTCTTTTCAAGTGCATCTGCCTTTACCACTGCGGGAATAACATTATTTTCAACACCTGAAGACCTTCCAAACAGTTTCACATTTTTTATGAGTTTTAGTCAGTTTGTTGGTGGACTGAGTTTTATCTATCTCATAATGACTGCATTTTATCCTGAGAACAAGCTTTTGACAATGAGGGGATTCATATCTGGAAAGATTCCAAAACTGCGTGAGCTATTTGCAACAATTACAATAGTGTTTTCGATATATGTTGTAATCATTGCCATGCTGATGTTTTATCTTGGAGAGCGAAATATCATAGATAATTTCTCATTGGCAATGAGCATATTATCGACAGGCGGATTTATGCCAGATTCCAAAATTATTGAAACTCTTAGCATTCCAGAATATTTTGTTTTGATGGGCGGAATGATTCTTGGCGCTCTTCCCTTTGGGCTTCATTATGCGTTTGTTCAAAAAAAATTCATGTCGATAAAACTAACCCATGAAGTTGGCATTTATTTTGCAGTGCTAGTTGGTGCAATTTTTCTATTCATATTATTTGCAGATGTATCTACAATAGATTCTGTATTTACTGTGATTGCTACAAGTACAACTGCAGGAGTTCAAATAATTGACTTGAGTGACATGAGTTCTGCCACAATGATACTGTTGCTTGTCGTAATGCTAATTGGGGGATGTGGATTTTCAACTTCGGGCGGAATCAAGATATTTCGTCTACAACAAGTATGCCAACTTGGGAAATATTTCAAAAAAGAGAAATGGCAAAAAATTTCATCACAGGATAGAAAAGAGATATGGGTTGCACTGATTCTAATCGTACTATTTCCTGTAGCGCCAATTCCTGTGGCATATCATTTGAATAGCCATGGGTATGATCTTACTGACTCTTATTTTGAATCAGTTGGCGCCATAACTACTGCTGGATTGGGGGTTGGAATAATAGATATTGACTTGGATGCATTTTCAAAAGTTCTTGTAGGATTGCTTATGATCTTGGGTAGACTGGAAATAATACTTTTGGCATATATTTTTGTGCCAAAGTTGATATCATAAAATACATTCAGGTTATTGTGAAAGCCGATCTTTGTTCATTTCTATCATCACAATAGATGAATGGTATGAACAATTATGGAGTTACAGTAATAGTTCCTTTCATGTCTGGATGCAAGGAGCAATAGTAATCAAAAGTACCTATTTTATCTGCTAGAAAAGTTACAGAGTCAGTTTGAAAATAATCTAGATCTTTAGTATGTACATTAAATTCATCAATGTTTAGATTGTGTTTTGAAATATTGTTGGGCTGATTGATTTCTTCATTAATTAAATGAATTTGCACAAGATTATTTTTGGATATGTTAATCGAAGGAGATACGCCTTCTGCATTGGGTAGTTTTTTACCACCTTTAGTGACTTGATAATGATAATTTCCTTGCAATGATTTTACTGCTTTTAGAGATATGTTAGTAGGCGACGCAAAAACAAACGTGCCAGAATTAACAGGTGTAAAAGAATGTAAGACAAAAAACCCTATCAAAACTACAACTCCAAGTACAACACTGATTGAAATTATGTTTTTACAAGATATTTTGGACGATTGTTTCTTAGACTTGTTCAATGATATAACTATGACTTTACGTATATAATCAATAATTAACATTGTTAAGTATTCTATCGTGTGAAAGAATTGATTAATTCAGGATGTTTTTCTTAGGATAATTTGCATTAACGCGTCTTTGGAGTAATCTATACCATGTTCTTCATCGGTGTGTTTCCCAAATTTTTCGATTACATGTGCAATTTCGCCCTCTGCTACAAAATCACACTCAAACCCGTAGTCATTACATCGCAATTTTATCAAATTGTATTTTTTGCATAATTGATAGTAATAAGTCTCAATTAACATTGTTAAGTCTCAACTCAAAAAATAGTCTAGAAAATGATCCTCAGAAAATCATTAGAAAATTAGATTAAGTTAACTATTACACGTAATGTATGGCTGATTCTCGCAAATATCGTGATAGAATTTACATCATAAAGGACATAATACTAACCCTTTCAGAATATGGACAGCTAAATCAGACAGCATTGTTTAGTTTTTGTGGATTAAACATATCAAAACATAAGGGAATTTTAGATAATTTGGAATTAAACGAAATGATCAAGAGAGAAGAAATTTCGGAAGGAAAAAGAACTATTACAATTTTCAAAGTGACACAAAAAGGAATGAATTTTTGTCATGAGATCATAGAACCGTATGAAGATCTATTTCCAAGAGGTGGAAAGTTTTCAGAAGAATCATTCAAACTTGGATGTTTACTCTTTATCTAGATCATATTGAGATGAAATAGATTGATCAAGTTGTTCTTTTTTCTTTAGATAGTTATAGTAACGATTATTCCATTTACTGAGCGATTTAAACTGCCTCAACCCCGCAACGAACCATATTCCAGATGTTACCAATATCACCACAATCGTAACCATCAACAAAATACCGAAATCACCCTCTTGTTCTATTAAAAGTAAAAATTTTGGATGCGTAGCAAGATATAACGAAATTATTATTGCAAGCGGAGCCAAAATAAGGGCAGACAAAGAAACACCCAACATAATGCCCTTTAGATGTTGAATTTTTTCAATAAATTCATCCATTGAACTCAAAATATCGTTTCTTTCATCATTTAACAAATCTAGACAACTCCTTGTTTCAGATTATATGACATGCATCAGTTCTATCGTATAGAGGTATTTAGGATATACTTAACATTGTTAATGTTAAATTCAGCTTGTTCTGTTTTTGTTTGTACGTGACTTTGTTCTAAGAAGGGAATGGCAACAAATACAACGCAGATTTTGTGTTTTAATGAATATCAAACAAAACGAACATCTCTTTTGCCCGTTTTCATATTTTCTAGAAGTAGAGAATCTAACAGATTTATGCAATACGCATATTCCATTACAGCGATAAGTCATGATCTAGGGAAATTTTTTTCTCCCAATTTGAAATTTTTCCAGTCTCCACCAATCATCGTCTCGTTTCGTAGCTAGATTTTCATCTTCTTTGTCTTCCTTTTTCTTCATGTTGTCAAATTCGTGAATTTTTTTAATAAAAGTAGATGAACATTGTTAAGTATTATCTAAATACTAAAGATAAAAAATATGACTTGTGCAGAAGCACATATCTACTCCAAAGGAAAAATTTCAAAAATCTATAGATTTGCATATTAGCAATGCATAGTTTCATTTACTGCCTAAGACACAGTGATTTTTCCTAGATGATGCTTCTGCATTTTTATTCATATTTTAGATCAAGTGCAAAAAAACCAACTTACCATTGTTAAGTGATGTTTTAGTATAGCTAATTTATGGTGAGTGTGTGGAATTTAAAACAAAAATTTCAAAGAAAATAGCCGTTCCTAGTTTGAAAAGTGTATTCAAAAAGGATCCTCAATTTACAAATGAGTGTAGAATTTGTAACATGAAATTTACGGATTCAGAGAGAACAAAAAAGCACATGATTAAGGCTCACTCAAAACCAAAGCGTGAAAGACAAGATCACTAAAAATGGCAAAAGCATACGTCATGATAAATTGTGACTTGGGTTCAGAAAAAGAAGTAATTACATCGTTGAAAAAAATTATTGGAGTAAAAGAGGCTCATGGAACACTTGGTCTTTATGATATTGTGATACAATTAGAATCATCTACTGAACATAATATTCAGGAAATTGTTAAAACGATTCGTAAAATGCCAAAAATTCACTCTACAGTTACTTTAACCAGATCAGAATCAGGTGAATTGTTCCAAGCATCTGAAAAACTAATTGGGATGATGCTTGGGCATAATAAGGCTCAAGCATATGTTGTAATTCACTGTGATAAAGGAGAAGAATTTCCAACATTAAAAAATCTCAGTCATATTTCTGAAGTAAAAGAAGCAGATGTGGTTTTTGGATTTTATGATGTTATTTGTAAGATAGAAACCTCAGATAACAAAACATTGGAAAACATAATCACAAAGGGCATCAGAAAATTGCCTCACATTAAAACCAGTATGACTCTTAACATAATTAATGAACAGGAATAGTTCGAAAATGAAACATCGATCTCAAAAAATACGCTGAAATATGTTAAAGAAACTTACCCAAATAGCTCAATGATTTATAAGACGATTCCTGAGTTTTTGACCTTATGGCAAAGGTATACGACGTACCATCTGATGTATTGATTAATAGATTAGCATCTATTTTAAAAAATGAAGATATTCCTGCTCCTTCTTGGATTCCATTTGTTAAAACTGGAGCTCATGCAGATAAACCACCTCAAGATAGAGATTGGTGGCATACAAGATGTGCATCATTAATGCGAAAAATTTACCTTCATGGTCCACTTGGAATTAACGAATTAAGAAAAATTTATGGCGGTGGTAGACCATCTGGATATGGTGCTGCTCATCATAAAGATGCTGGAGGCGCAATAATTCGTAATGCAATTCAAGGATTAGAAAAGCTTGGATATGTTGAGAAAGTTGAGAAAAAAGGTCGTGTCATTTCAAAAAAAGGAATGCAAAAATTAGATAGATTATCAACAGAAATTCTGAACGAACTGATCGTTGTAAATCCTCAACTAAAAATATACTCTTAGATTTAAAATGAGTTTTTCTGAATCACCTGATCAAGATAAACAAAATCACGATATGACTGCTCAAAAAGAGCAGGTCCTCAAACAAATACTTTCTCCAGATGCAAGAATGAGATTAAATAACATCAAGATGGTCAAACCAGAATTATCTGATTTAGTAGAGCAGTATCTAATTGGAATGGCATCACAAGGAAAAATGAATTCTCAGATTAATGACAATCAGCTTAAACAAATTTTATTATCAATTCAACAACCAAAACGTGATTTTAAGATAAATCGTATCTAATCAGAGAAAATATAATTAGGGGATAATATCAGGATCCGTATTGAAAGCTGTAGTTTACGAAGAATATGCTCCTGATGATAATTATGCAAAAATTTTAAAAGTAAAAGACATTCCTGATCCAAAACCAAAAGCGAATGAAGTTGTATTCAAACTAAAAGCAGCAGCTCTAAACTATAATGATATCTGGGGAATGAGAGGTGTACCAATTGCTATACCATTACCACACGTATCTGGTTCTGATGCTGCAGGAGATGTTATTGCAGTAGGTGAAGATGTAAAAACTATCAAAGTAGGGGACAGAGTTGTATCACATTCAAATCTTTCATGTAGAACATGTGCATTATGTACATCAGGTAGAGAATTTGATTGTACCAATAGACAAGTTTGGGGATTCCAAACAGGTCCACTCTGGGGTGCATATAGTGAACTAGTACATCTACCAGAAGTTAATGTATCAAAAATTCCAGAAGGCGTTTCTTATGAACAAGCAGCAGCAGCTTCAATGACAATTCTTACTTCTTGGCATATGTTAGTTGGAAGAGCCAAAATTACACCTGGACAAACTGTTCTAATTATGGGTGGAGGTTCTGGTGTTGGTAGCTTTGGAATTCAAATTGCAAAACTCTACAATTGTACTGTTATTGCAACTGCTAGTGCAGATAAACTCGATAAATGTAAAGCATTGGGTGCTGATTATGCTGTAGATCATAGAAAAGAAGATTGGCACAAAGAAGTCTTTAAAATTACAAAAGATATTGCTGCAAAAACTGGTGTTAGACCAGGAATTGATTTAACATTTGACCATATTGGAGAAACTCACTTTAACAAACAATTGACCCTGCTTAACTATGGAGGAACACTTGTTTCATGTGGAGCTACTACTGGATATGATGCAAAAATTGATCTTAGACACATCTTCTTTAAAGGAATCAACGTGTTAGGTTCAACTCAAGGAACTAAAGCTGAAATGGATCTAGGTTTGTATTGGATGGGTAAGGGTAAGATTAAAGCAGAAATTGATTCTACTTTTACATTTGAACAAGCTGCAGAAGCACATACAAAAATGCTCTCTGGAAAGTTCTTTGGCAAAATTATGTTGAAGCCAGAAAACGCCTAATAATTTAATGACACAGCTTTTTCGCAGTCTTATTTTTGTCCCCGGAAATAATTCTAGGTTTTTAGAAAAGGCAAAAAATATTCAAGCTGATATAGTCTGTTTTGATTTAGAAGATTCTGTACCTAATGAGGAAAAAAACAATGCTAGAAAATTAATTCAAGATGCACTAAAATCACGTCAATCTTATAATTCATCAATTTTTGTGCGTACAAATTCTCCAAAATCTGGAAAAATTCCAGATGATCTCAAAGCAGTTATCCAAAAAGGAATTGATGGAATAGTGATTCCTAAAGTAAACAATGTTGCTGAGATAAAAAAAATTGAAAAAAATCTTTTATTATTAGAAAAGAATCGTAAACTAAAACCAATTAAAGTAATTCCTTCTATTGAATCAGCTGAAGGAGTAGTTAACACCTACAATATCGCATCATCCAGTAAAAGAATACCAGCAGTAGTTTTTGGAGTTTTTGATCTCTTAAATGACTTAGGAATTGAATATTCAAAAGATTCAGAAGGTGGAAAATATTCTAGGGCAAAAATTCCAGTAGATGCAAAAGCAGCAGGAGTTTCTGCAATTGATGCTATTTGGCAAGATCTTAAAGACATTAAGGGATTAGAAAAAGATTGTAAAGTTGGAAAAGATCTTGGATATGCAGGAAAAAGTATCATACACCCTGACCAAATTTTAACAACTCACAAAGTTTTCTATCCAAGTAAAAACGAAATTCAATGGGCAGAAAAAGTCTGTAAATTTTATCTAGAATCAATTAAAAAAGGAAAAGGAGCAACAACTATAGATGGAAAAATGATTGACGAAGTTCATTATAAACAAGCTAAAACAATACTTGAAATTGTAAAATCTACATTAATTTAGGATTTTCTTATAAATTATTTTCTAATCTTATATTTTCTATAATTTTAAGTCTATACAAGTACTTTTATTATAAATTTGTTCACTTATTACTCCTTGAAATAAAATATCTTTCTTTTTCATTTCAATCTTTATCTCATCAAAAACACATTTGTATTTTGAAATTCTTTTACTCTCACTAAGTACTTTACCAGATTCTACAATTAATCCATTTATGATTAAATTTTCAATCTTTCTATATCCTGATGTTTTTGGAATTAGAGCTTCGCTTAAAATTTGAGGGATGGTTAGCTCGTTTTCAAAAAGACAATTAAGCATTTGTCTAGTTTCATTATCACCACATAACACTAATAGTGAATCTATTAAGCCTTGATCAATTATTCTAATAGAATAATTATTGCCCTTTTTTTGAATTTTTATTACTTCGTTTAGACATTCATTTTCAAATTTTTTTCTATTTAGATTTAAAATATTTTTTAATACTAAACTCAATTTATCAAAATGCTCTATGGATAGCTTTATTGACATTCCATGATCCAAAAACAATTTTCTTTCAATTTTTTTTAATTCAACTTCATCCAATTTTTGTTTAATTTTTTGAGATAATGCTTTAGCAATTAGCCTGTCTATTCCTCCCATATGATATTAAAAAATAATACAAAATATTAAAGCATGTGTGATTAAACATGACTATTATGAAACGTTCCGTTATCGTGATTGATGATGATGAAGATACAGTTAGATTATTTGGAGAATTTTTGGAAGAAAAGGGCATCAAAGTAGTTGGTAGTGGTTACGATGGTATAACTGCAATCAAACTTTACAAAGAAAAAACCCCTGATGTTGTCTTAATTGATATTATGATGCCTAATGGAAGCGGTTTTTATGCAATCAAAAAAATCCAAGAAATAAATTCGAATGCAAAGATCATCGCTGTGAGCGGAGATAGTAGTTATTCAACTGAAGAAAAATTAGAAAAATTATCTATTCCGTTAATCCCTAAACCGTTTAATATGGAACAAATTATTTCTATTATTAACGGCTAAATCTTTTCCCACATTTGGGACTTTTCATATAATCTTATATTGAAATAATCATAAAATAATATAGTAAAATGAGTAAACGTGTAACGATAATGATTGATGATGATCTGGATAAAAAAATAAGACTTCGTCAAGCAAAAATGATTCAACAAGAGCAATCTTCATACAGCTATTCTAAGGTCCTCAATGAAACTCTAAGAAAAGTCTTAAAATAATTTCACTAAATAATGTTTTTTTACATTTTCGAATAGAATAAAGACTTGTTCGCTAAATATGGTAGTGGTACAATGATTAATCTACTTGATCCTACCGTTATAATTAAAAAAATGTTTGAATCTGGGCAATATGATGAAATGTACAATTATTGTCAAAAGTTACTTTCTACTAACCCAAACGACATGGTGGCACTTCAAAATTCCGCATTGGCTTTAATACATTTAGAAAGATATGAGGATGCAATCATCTATTGTGATAAAGTATTAAAATTAAAAATTTATGATAACTATGCTTTAAAAAATAAAATTTACTCCCTTGAAAAGTTAAAACAATATGATGATGTTATAACTTGCTGTAACATTATTCTAGAACATGATTCTACAGATACTTGGGCATTCAATAGTTTGGGTCTGTCACTAAATGAATTAGATCGACATGCCGAGGCTATAGAATTTTATGAAAAAACACTAAAAATTGATAATAACGACATTACTGCATTGATGAATATGGCTATCTCCTTAAACCATTTAAAAAATTATAAAGAATCTATCGAGTTTTATGATAAAGCACAAATTGAAGATCCTAGCTTAAACGAAGCATCAATTGCTAAATCTAAAGCATTTGAAAAATTAGGTAAGGTAGATGAGGCTTTTTTAGCTGCGCAGGGTGTTTTAGTCAAAGATATGATGAAGATTATTGCTGATGCCAAAAAAAATAAATGTACTGTTTTTCATCAATTTTGTCAAATTGAATTTGATGAATTATCCAATAAAAAATAAAATTTCCATAAACAAGAAAATCAATTTATACAAAGAAATTTTACATCATAAATGATGTTTACTGGAATAGTTGAGGGAATAGGAAAAATTGAGAAAATTTCTAAAAATACCAAAACTAGAAGTTCTATTCAAATGACGGTAAATTTAGGAAAACATGCAAAAGATTTGAAAATAGGACAAAGTGTATCTTTGAATGGAGTCTGTCTTACAGCTACCAAACTTTCTAATTCTAAATGCATTTTTGAAATGATCGAGGAAACTACTCGTAAAACTGATCTAGGGAATCTAAAACCTGGTGATATTGTTAATATTGAAAGAAGTCTAAAAGCTGGCGAACGATTAGAGGGTCATTTTGTTTTAGGTCATGTGGATGGTGTCGGCATCATTAAAAAAATAGAATCTAAACCTAAAGAAGTTCAAGTTTGGTTTGAAATTCCAAAAAACTTGACAAAATATGTTGTAAAAAAAGGTTCAATTGCAATAGATGGAATTAGTTTAACCGTAGTGGATATTAAAAATAATCTTGCTTCAGTATGTCTCATTCCCCATACAATGGAAAAGACCAATTTTAAAATTAAAAATGTTGGCGATAAGATTAACATTGAGACAGATATACTTGGGAAATACATTTTAAAATAAAGATATAGTTATACCATTTTTATGGTAATTACCAATTTTTTAGTAAACTTTATAATTAGTTCATGCTGATTTTTGCGTATGTCTCTTGAATCTGGGATTGAATCATTGAAACGAGGCGAGTTTGTATTATTATTTGATTCTGCAGGAAGAGAAAATGAGATAGACATGGTAGTTGCTGCAGAATTTGTAACTCCAGAACATGTTGCAAGAATGCGACAACATGCTGGTGGTCTTTTATGTATGGCAATTGAACATAATTTTGCAAAATCCCTAGAATTACGGTACATGCATGAAATTTTAGCAGATTCTCCAATTTCTAATAAAGAAATGATTATGGGACTTGCCCCATATGGTGATCATCCAACATTTTCAATTTCAGTTAATCATTATCAAACTTATACTGGTATAACAGACAAAGATAGATCATTAACAATAAGAGAAATGGCTAATATTTTTAAGGTAGAAAACCAAAAGAAAAAATTTGTTTCTTCATTCAAAACACCCGGTCATGTTCCATTATTAATTGCCTCAGAAGGATTATTGTCAAAAAGACAAGGTCATACCGAAATGTCTGTATATCTTAGTAAAATTGCAGGATTGATTCCAGTTACTGCAATTTGTGAAATGATGGATGCTCAAACTTATACTGCTTTGTCAGTTGATAAGGCAGAAAAGTATGCAAAACAAAATGCAATTCCATTAATCGATGGAAAAGAATTATTAGAATTTGCTAAGGTGCATTAATTTTGAATATTGCTATAGTGGTTTCGGAATTCAATGAAGAGGTAACGTTCAGGATGCTCTCTGTTGCAGAAGAAAAAGCAAAAAAAATGAAATTAAAAATAAACTATACTTGTAAAGTCCCAGGCGCATTTGATATGCCTATAGTTATTGATGCATTGTTACAAAAAAAAGATGTTGATGGAGTGGTAACTCTTGGTGCTATAATTAAAGGACAAACTAAACATGATGAAGTAATTGCACATTCAACAGCAAATGCACTCACTGCATTATCTATTAAATATCAAAAACCTGTATCTTTAGGAATAACTGGACCTGGAATGCAGGATAGACACGCATATGCCAGAATACGACCTGTAGCAGAACGTGCCGTGGAATCAGTTGTAAAAATCTTTAATGAATTAGAAAGGATTCAAAAATGATCCAGCTTAGTATATTGAAGATTAGTGGATATGGTCCATGGACTCTAACTCTTGGTAGTGATAGGGAGCATGCACTTCAAATACTCCAGGCATCATTATACCAAGAAATTCAAAACTTATTCTCAGAAAAAAATTGTCTTGTTTTTTTAAATAGAGCAGATGAATTTTTTGTAGTTTCTAATGGATTAACATTGGAAGATCATATTGAAATTCAGAAAAATATTGAAAATTCTTTTGATATACGATTATCCATGTCTATTGGTTATGCTGATTCCCCATTTGATGCAAATCTGAAAGCATATGAAGGTAAAAAAAATGAGATCTTTTTAAACAAAGAATTCTCAATTTTTGGTTTTGTTAATGGTCATTCCGATCACAAAGTATCAATAATGCATTTTGATGTAGAGAATCTCACATCAAGAAGAAAAACAATTTCTCCTTACGAAACTACTTCCATAATTTTTAATCTATATGCAAAAATGTCTAAATTTTTTCTACAAAAAAACTCTCTTACATTTTTTATGGGTGGAGATAATTTTATGGTTGTTGCAAACGATGAAGCTAAACAATCCGTTAAAGATTTCATTGAATTAATTCAAAATGAAGATAATATCACTTTGAATTGTGGAATAGGTAATGCTAAAAATGCTAGGGATGCTGTAAAACTTGCAACAAAATCTCTTGATACAATAAGAGAAATTAGAGATTCAGGCAAAGAAAAACCTACTGTGTATGAATTATCATGCTGATCAAAAATGTTAGTGTTCTATTAGGTAAAGACTTAGATTTTATTCCAAAAACTGATATAAAAATACAAGATTCAAGATTCAAACAAATAAAATCCAATATTGAAACAAATACAAAAGATGAAACATTTGATTGTGAAGGTTTACTGCTAATCCCTGGATTTGTAAATTGTCATACCCATATAGGAGATTCAATTGGAAAAGATGTTGTTCTAAATAGTTCTGTTGACAAAAGAATTCATCCTGTTTCTGGAGTAAAACCGTTAATTCTAAAAAATACTGAAAAAAACCATCTAACAAGTTTTATGAAAAATTCCTGCCAATCTATGATAAATAAAGGAATTACAACTTTTGTAGATTTTCGAGAAGGGGGACTTGAAGGTGTTTTACAACTAAAACAAATTCTTTCTGAATTACAAATACGCGGAATTATTCTTGGAAGATTAGAATTCTATCAAGGAACATCTGAAATAAAAAAAAACAAACCCATTCCTAAAATTAAAATGAATGACCTAGTAGAATTATTAAAAAAATGTGACGGACTTGGAGTAAGTGGAGCAAATGAAAACAGCTTATCTGTACTAAATTACTATTCTTACACGCCTAAAATTCGTGCTATTCACTCATCTGAAACAAAACAAAGTGTTTCTAAATCCAAAAAGATTACAGGAATATCTGAAACTACACGTGCATTGATAATGAAACCCCATTTTTTGGTACATATGACACATGCATCATTAAACGATCTACGCTCTGCATCAAAAAAAACTTCTGGAATTGTCATTTGCCCAAGAGCAAATGCTGCACTTGCTGAAGGAATTCCTGATATCGAACTAATGAAAAAAGCGGGCTGTACTATAGCACTAGGTACTGATAATGTAATGATAAATTCCCCAGATATGTTTAGAGAGATGGATTATTTGTGGAAAGTGACTATGGGTATTCATAAAAAAAGAATAGATCCAAAAGAAATTTTAAAGATGGCAACTGTGAATGGTGGAAAAATTTTGGATAAAGATATTGGAGTAATTGAAATTGGTAAACTTGCAGATGGTATTTTTATCAACAAACATGCATTAGACTTAGAGCCGATGCATAATATTCATGCATCTATAGTGCATAGAGCATCAGAATCCACTATTCAAGCTGTAATGATTGGAGGTAAAATAGTTCATGGGAAAATCTAGACCACATGTAATTTTAAGTGCAGCCATTTCTATTGATGGAAAAATTGCTACACGTTCAGGAGATTCAAAACTGTCTTCAAAAAAAGATAAAATAAGAATCCATAAACTTCGTTCAAAAGTTGATGCAATTCTTGTAGGAAAAAATACAGTTCATAGAGATGATCCACTACTTACAGTGAGATATGTAAAGGGGAAAAATCCCATACGAATAATTTTAGATTCAAAAGGAACAATTAACGTTGATTCAAAAATTTTACAAACATCTGATAAAGTTCCAACTATTATTGCTGTTTCAAAAAAAATCAGTAAATTAAATCTAAAAAAATTAAAAAAATTTCCTGTTGAAATTATAATGACTGGTGAAAACACAGTTAATATAAAATCTCTAATGAACCATCTAAACAAAAGAAAAATTAAAAATATTTTGGTGGAAGGAGGCGGTACTGTTAACTGGCAATTTATTCATAATAATCTATTTGATGAAATTTTAATTGCTATTTCTCCATTTATTATTGGAGGAACTGATGCAGTTACATTTGTTCAAGGAAAAGGTTTTGATAAAATCAAAAAATCCCCTAGACTCAGATTAAATACAATAAAAAAACTTGAAAATTACCTTATTTTGCATTATACAAAAGTGTAAGTTCTTATACTTAATTTAAAATATAATAAGAAATTGGCAGCAAAAAAGAAAGCTACAAAAAAGAAAACTACAACTAAAAGCACTAGTAAAAAATCAAAAACTGCAGCAAAATCATCAAGCAAGTCCAAAAAACCAGCATTTGGTGGTTACGCAATTAGTTTTGCAGGTCGTAAAGAAACTGTAGAACAAGTTTTTGGTAACAAACCTATTGCACCAAGTGAAATGACAAAAAAGATTTGGGCATTTGTTAAAGCAAAAAGCCTCTCTAATCGTTAAAGACACAAAATTGTTAACGAATTATTCGTTAACTAATTTCCTATCTTTTAATTATTTAAAATCTGAATAAGATATAGATATTGGATTTTATTTGTAATAGTCGTGTCAACTGCATCACTAAGACGAGATCATGAGCTAATTGAAAAAGTTATCAAAGCAATGGAATCTACAATTCAACTTCTAAATGACGGTAAACAAATTCCTGAATCTATATTATTGCCTGTTATTGATTTCTCTAAAAATTTCACAGATGTCTGTCATCATAGTAAGGAAGAAAATTCTTTATTTCCTGCATTAGAACAAGCGGGAATGCCACGTCACATGGGACCTATAGCAATGATGTTGATAGATCACGAGCGTTCTCGAGAAATTGGAAAAGAAATGGAAGTCTCTGCCAAAAATTATATTTTAACAGAAGATTCTACAAAATTGATTACTGATATGCAACAATATGTAGAGCACATAACAGAACATTTATGGAAAGAAAATAATAAATTATTCATGATGGCTGAAGCACGTTTACAATATGTTTCAAAAAAAGTCGATAAGGAACTAAATGAAATTGAAGAATCAAAATTAAAAGAAACTGGAAAAACTAGAGAACACTATGAACAATTAGCTGAAACTCTCACTAGAGATGTTTCAAAACAAGGAAATTAGATTTGGCTTACAGTATATTTGGTCAGGTTGTTGGAGTAAGAAAATATGTAAATGGCAATATTGAGATAGATTTCTATCATGAGGATGAAATTACTGAGTACAAATATTCGTCTAATTCTAGTTTAGATAGTAATTTTCCTAAGGATATGGCTGAAACTTTAGCCTCCACTTTAGCATCTGATATATGTGTAGAAATCTACTTTGATGATAATAGTAATCCAACTCATATAGAGTTAGAAGAATGTGATTATGACGATGAAGATGATGATTAACTATAACCTATTCTACGTAATGATGATGACTCAAATTATCATAAAATCTAACAGATTTAATATTTACAAATTCAAGAATTCCATATCTTGATAATTCTCTTCCAAATCCACTATGTTTTATTCCTCCAAAAGGAATTCTAGGATCTGAAATAACCACATTATTTACACTAACTATTCCTGATTCTATTCTTCTTGACATTTTTTCAGCTTTTGCTAAGTCTTTGGTCCAAATACTTGCTCCCAATCCAAACTCTGTATTATTTGCCAATTTCACTGCCTCACTTTCATTTTCAACTATAGTTATTGGTGCAACTGGACCAAAGGTTTCCTCCTTAGCAATTCTCATATTTGGTTTAACATTGGTGAGAATTGTAGGTTGATAGAAGTATCCCTTTCCATCAATTTGTGAACCGCCTAAAAGAATTTCGGCTCCCTTCTCCTTAGCATCTTCTACAATTCCTGAAATTGTTTCTAATCCACCCTTACTTGATAAAGGTCCTACATCAGTTTCAATTAAAGTAGGATCTCCTACTTTAAGCTGTGAAGCTTTTTTAATAAATGATTCAATAAAATCTTTAGCAATATTTTTTCCAACAAAAAATCTTTTAGATGCAACACAGCTTTGTCCGCAATTGATGAATCTACCTTTAACAGCACCTTCAGCAGCTTTTTCAATAATTGCATCATCTAATACAATAAATGGATCACTTCCTCCAAGTTCTAAAACACATTTTTTTAAATTCATAGCAGCTCGTTGACCTACTTTTGCACCTGCATCAGTACTTCCTGTAAATGTCACTGCATTAACATCAGAATCAATTAAGTGATTGGCAGATTCTACACTTCCTACTACTGTTTGAAATATTCCATCTGGTACTCCTGATTCTGTAAATGCTTTTTCAATTTCAAGCCCTGATTGCATAGTTACTCTAGAAGGTTTCATTACGATTACATTTCCTGCCATTAAACAAGGTGCAGCAAATCTTAGAGCTTGCCAATAAGGAAAATTCCATGGCATGATCGAACCAATCACTCCAAGTGGTTCAAAAGTAAGAAAACTTTTTCTTGCATCTGTATTTAATACTTCATCAGCAAGTAAACTATCTCCATTGTCAGCATAATACTCTAAGGCCCAAGCACATTTTTCAACTTCACCAATTGATTCTTTAATTGTTTTTCCCATTTCAGATGTTGCAACTTTTGCAAGTTCCATTTTGTTCTTTTTTAAATATTCAACTAAATTGTAGATGTAACTACGACGTTTTTCATAATCTTTTTTCCATTCAGGAAAAGCTCTTCTTGCCTTTCCAACTAGCTGACATACTTGTTCTTTATCCATTGGATTAAATTTAGAAATTTCTTCACCAGTTGCTGGATTTGTTGTAGTTATTTGATTCAGGATGTATCTAACTAGCTCTCCTATTTAATTTAGTAACTTAGTTCTCAAATTTTTTAAAAACTAATATTTTCTAACATCAATGCTAGAATGTTTGTTGCATATCTTTTTTAATTTCATCAATTTTTTTAGAATATGCTTTTTTTGATTTGTCGTTCTTTTTTAAGTTCAATACATTCCCACATGATGGACACTTGAACATGCCTTCTAGAGCATCCTCAAAAGTAACTCTATGACAATCTTCATTTCCACAGTGATAAAAATCTGAATAATTTTCATAGTCAAATCTTTGTTGCAATCTTTCTGTGATTTTCTTTTTTTGACTTTCTATGAAATGTTCTACCTCTTCTCTACGAGTTCTCCATCGATAAACAAACCATCCTTTACGTTCATCTTTGACTCTAATTCCTGTGATTAGTGATTTTCCAAAGAGATCATACAAAACCTTTCTTACCATGTTTATCCTCAAACCCGTAGAACTGGCAATTTCTTCATCAGTAGCATCTTCTGCTTTCAAAAGTGATCTAGCAACTTTGAGATATTCATCTCCTCCTATCATGGATGCAATTCTAACAAAAGGGTCTTCGTATTTGTCTACCAACTTTATTGACTGATGATTTTCTATTATTAATCCCTTGTTCCTCTAACTAGTACATTTTTACCATTTCTTGTGGGTATGATCTTTCTTTTAGCCCCAGGAAAACTATTCTTAAATTGTTGCCCTTTTTGAATGCGATCAAGAATAATGGCCAATGCACTAATCTCAGAATGAGGTTGGTTTCCAATTCCTACATTGTAATCTGCAAGTTCGTAGATTTCTCTTGGAACTTTTTCAGCACCTACAACTATTAGCAAATTTTCTTCTTTTCTAAGTTGTATATCTACATCATTAATGCTTTCTCCATACATCGTGAGATGAACTATTTTGCTATCATTTTTCTTCATTTTTACAATTGATTTCCAATTATCAATAAATTCAACAACAAAATCTCCGCCCCACGTATTGTTTATTTTCTCTATTGTGTCCTTAATTTCTGGATTAACTTCAGTCATGAATATTTTGCTACAACCAAAAGCTCTGGCAACTAAAGCCACATGTGTAGTAACTCTATCATCTCTTACTAATCGTTGTCCTATCCTTACAACTTCAATTACCATATGTATTATCAAATCCAATTGATGTTTCTTTTTTATATTCTGGTGATTTTTGATTTTGAATAATTGCTTTAATTAAATTTTTTAACTCTATAAGATTATGTCCTGTTTTAGCTGATACAGTAATCCTTTTTTTATAATCTTTTAAATTCAGAATTTCTATTTTTTCTTCAATTTCTTCAGATGTCAATAAATCTGATTTATTTAAAGCAAAAATTATTCTATCCATTTCAACACCTAATTCACTTAAAGTTCTC
>Ga0207952_1000140_pt1 | contig 73421 bp, 75 predicted proteins | sample SubbioR12Aug_8Ca_FD_184831 | JGI IMG/M metagenome (GOLD analysis project Ga0207952, IMG submission 184831) | Serpentinite rock and fluid subsurface biosphere microbial communities from McLaughlin Reserve, California, USA - CR12Aug_8Ca (SPAdes) | ecosystem: Environmental > Terrestrial > Deep...
AATTGAACAATCTTTCCCTCTCCCTGAAAATCCTGAGGAACATTAAGTATAATCGATGAGGCATCACGGGGTTCTGCAATATCCCCTCCAAATTTCAAATTTACGGTGTCAACAATTCTTTGCACGGTGGTGAAATCAGGCTGAAATAACACAATGTCCACTTTCCAATCAGCTGTGTGAAAGGTGGTGGGAATTGCTTGTTCAATAATTGCACCGGAAGGAATTCTCCCCGAAGCAGTGTGCCCACGTCGGAATTCTGCTCCACCAGAAGATGCGCCAAAACCACCGACAGATACCGGACCTTGAGTTGTTGCATAAACAATTCCGTCAATTGCGGATAATGGAGTAAGAAGCAGCGTTCCACCCTGAATACTTGTGGCATCACCCATTGAAGAAACGACAACATCTACCGTTCCACCAACTTTGCTAAACGGAGGAACAGTAGCAGTAACCATAACTGCGGCAACATTTCGTAAACGTAAAGCATCCTGAGGAACAGTAACACCGAAACGTTTCAACATACTCGATATAGATTGTAAAGTGAATGTTGAACGCTGGGTATCGCCAGTTCCATTGAGGCCGGTTACTATACCGTAACCGATAAGTTGGCTTCCTTTTACGCCTTGCACGTAAGCAATATCTTTTATGCGAACTGCAAAAAGCGTTTCAAAAAGAAAGCAAACAAGAAATAGAGTGCTATAGATTTTTTTCATACGAAATCAGAAAATCCAATGAAATATTTTAGTAAGCCACCCGGGTTCTCGCGCTCGGTCAACCATTCCGCTTCCGGAAAAAATGATGACTGCCTCGGAAACATTGATGGAGAGGACACTATTATCAGCACGAATATCCGAAGGGCGAACAATACCGGAAAGTTCTATCGTTTGGTCTTCATTGCGGATGGAAATTGACTTTGTTCCATAGATATGTAAATTTCCATTCTGAAGAACAGAGTCAACTGTCGCACTAATTGTTGCTCGAACGTCTCCTCTGTTTTGAACAGAACCGCCTCCGGAAAATGTATTGCCTGTTCCTAAGCCAAAGTTCGTTCCGATTTGGGGGATATTTCCTAAACCTGTTGATTGACCACTTGCATCAAGTGAAACATCGCTTGCACGCTCGGTTGAAGTCGAGGCATTCGTGATAGCGCTACTTACTTCCAAAACGATAACGGTTATGGCATCACCGACTTTGTATGCTTTGTGGTCACTAAAAAGAGAGCGAGCAACATTGCTTCGCATATCCTGACCAAACAAAACACCGGAATAAACGAAAATGAATATTAAGATTTTCAACATATTTTTTTGCATAGGAATATCCTTTCCTATTGAATAAGGAGAACTTGTTGGGTATCTAACACTTTTGCTTTCACGATATCTTTTGAGCCTGTCAACCGTACAGAAATTATTTCCCCTTCATTTCCATCCTGCTGCGCCTCACCGTTCATGGTAACTGAAACATTATTCTTTTGAACAAATACTTTCACTGCTCTCCCTCGTGCTACCACTGGTAAATCTTCAATGAACGACCGTAAGAGCGGTTTTCCGGGCATCAAAGTTTTTTTTGTTCTTTTCCCAACGCATTCAAACTTTTCAGAAATGAATGGATTTGTGAGCGAGGTTGTTTCTATTCTTTTAATAACGATATCTTCGTCTTTAATAACATCCTGTTTGTTCAATTGCTGAGTCGGAAAACATACGTTTTCGAACGTGCGAATTTTTAACGAAAGAAGAAGGCGTTTTTCAACTTTCCCTCCCGACAAAATTTCCACAGGTAATGTTACATTACCGCGAAGATTAAAGTTACGGTCCGGAACAACACGGATTTCATAGTTAACATTCTCAATTTTTACTTCATTTGGAACGTTGCGATACTCAATGGTATAGTCATCTTTTGGAAGAGAAATTTGTTGCGAAACAAAACTCTCCAAGACACGTTGTAATTCAGAAGAATGAATTACAACGGTTCCAGTAAAACTAAACCAAACGAATAAAATCGCGAGCATAAAAAATTATGAACGTTTCAAATTATTTGCCATCGTTACCATCTCCTCAACAGTTTTGATGACTTTTGTGTTAATTTCGTACGCACGTTGAGCGACAATCATCGCAACCATTTCTTCAACAACATCAACATTCGATGCTTCTATCTGGTTTTGCATTGCTACGCCGAATCCTTGGTCACCTGGCTTTCCAAGCGTTGGAGGTCCTGATGCCACCGTTTCAACATACAGGTTATTCCCAATTGACCGAAGTCCTGCTGGATTCACAAACCGTGCAAGTTCAACCTCCCCTGCGAGTTCGGGATTAATTTCGCCTTGAAGGAGAGTATTTACTTTTCCATCACGTGCAATCTGGATGCTTTCCGTGTTTTGAGGGATTGTAATTCCCGGTTCGAGAACATAACCTTGAGATGTTACTAATGTTCCATCATTGGTCAATTTAAATTGACCATCACGGGAATATGCAATCGTTCCGTCGGGTCGTCGAATTTGAAAAAATCCTTCACCGGCTATGGCGATATCAAGCGGATTATTTGTTGTTTGAACATCGCCCTGTAAAAATGAACGAACCGTTCCAACGGGAATTACCCCATTTCCAACCTGTACTTCAACAGGTTGCTGAACTGTTTGTCCCGCAGGTGAAGAGCCAGCGATTTGCAAAGTTTGATACATCAAATCCTGAAATTCAGGGCGAGTTTTTTTGAAACCGGTCGTATTGACGTTGGATAAATTATTTGCAATGATTTCGATATTCATTTGTTGCGCGGCTAAACCTGTTGTTGCGGCGCGTAATGCTCTATTCATAGTGATTTCTCCAGATAAAAAATGTTAAAAAAAATAAAATTAAAATCTACCAATTTCTAATGAACGATTGACTGATTCGTCTGTTGATTGGATAATCCGTTGCCCCGATTCGAACTGTCTTGTCAGTTCAATCATTTGTATCATTTCATCAATTCCATCTACATTCGAACCCTCAAGAAAACCTTGTCGAACGAATGTTCTATCGGAATCAACAGCAATAACTTCAGAATCTTCTTTTTGATGAAAAAGTGAAGTCCCAATTTTCACAAGTTCGTCATTCACGTTTTCAAACGTTACCAATTTCATTTTTCCAATGTGAACTCCTTGCACTAAGACATCCCCCAGCGGCGATACTGCAACATCTTCCTTTGCAAGATTCTGAACGTTTGGTAAAATGATTGCCCCATCATTTTCTCCCAGCAGGGTATAACCATTTTTTGTGATAAGTTCACCGGTGGGTGCTACGCTGAAATTGCCGGCACGGGTAAAACGAACACCCTCACCCGTTTCGACAGCAAAGAAACCGGGACCATCAATCGCAAAATCAAATGGGTTATTGGTTTGTTCGAGAACACCTTGAGAAAAATCCGATGCTTCCGAAATTCTCACTCCGGGAAAAAACTCTCCGACTTGTGAACCATCGTTAAGTTGTGGATCCTGATTTTGAAGTACCTCAATAAAAAGTTGACCTTTTTTGAATCCTGATGAGTTAATGTTTGCAAGGTTGTTTGCAACAACTTGCATTTTTAACATCATCGGACGCATAAAAGTGGATATAGAACTCATTCCATCTACTGGCATAATGTATTAACCTCTCGTGTGTATTTGTTGTTCAATTTTTTCTAAATGTCGTGATAATAAAACTTCGCCTTTACCAACTCCCAATTTTTTTGCTAAAACTCCAGCATCTTTTTTCCTTTTCACGGTTTCTTCATTTTCGTATTGTTCAATTAATGCCGCTTGTGACGAATAACGCGATGATTGAGCAGCAGAATTTCGATGTGTCATCATTTTCATCGAAAGGTCAATTTCTCCATGTCCTCGTCCGAACTTACTTGCAAGTTGCACGGTCTCATAATTTATCGGACCACCCCGCTCTATCATTTCATCTTCAGATTCTACGACAATGCGCTCATCGTCTTCTTCGCGGTTTGATATTGTTGCAAAAATATCTTTCTTTGCTGGTCGTTGATACGAAAGAAGTTCGTTGTCAATTCCTTTTGTGTCAACAATGTCTGTCATAAATGTCGAAACCGCAATCTTCGGTTTTCGTTTGGAAAAATATCCGGATAATTGTAACCAAACTACAGCAGCACTCGCCAAAACAATTATCAGCGCAACTACGTTAATACTCCGAAACAATACTTCGTTACCGTTTTTTCCCCTGGCGATAATTGTAGGCTGTACTTTTACAGGGGTTATTGTCCGTGATTGAGTCAAGGTATCTGTTTTTTCTGATTGACTCTTTGTCAAAGATGAATCTGATACCGTTGCATTAATCTTTTCCGATTCATTCTTTTCCTTGGCTTGTCTTCGTTCAGTTACTTTGTCAGAATGTTTCGTATTACGATTGTTACGTTTGACAGATTTTTTTGCACGTAACTTATCATTCTGTTTTGTTCCGCTTTGTATCTCATCTGCTAATTCATTGCTCGGAACTGTGTTGACATCTACTTTTTTCTGTTTTACATTTCCCTTGCCAACGACTGATATTTTATGAGTGTCTGTCTTTGAAACTGGATGTGAAGGTATAAAATCAGTACGTTTATCTCTTCCAAAACCATCCGCAATCACCAAAAGAACGCAAATCAATATACTACTTTTACTGAACATATTCGCTCCGCAAAGGTAAAAATAAAGTGAGAATGGAATCATTTTCCCGTTGCCCAAGTGTTATGTCCCCATAATACGACCTGACTGACTTTTGGACAACTTTTAATCGCTCGATAGAATTAAACGACCTGTTAATCTCTAATTGAACCACAGCGTAATATGCTGTTTGAAAAATTTTAACCTTAGATATTTGATGCTGAAGAATTTTTTCAAAAAGAGCATTGATAATTTCCGAAACAACTTTTAAATTGTGAATGTAAACTTCGTTTGAACATTCAATCGTTACTTCCTGATAATTTAATTTTTTTAGTGACGCTGCAACCACGTTTTTCAGTTCGGCAGTATCTAATACTTTTTCCTGTTGCTTTTGCAAATGAAATAATCCAATTGCGGATTGATATGCGAGTACTGATAAAATACGTCGGTGCAGCACTGAAAAATCTTCGGGTTTTTTCTCGACCAGTAATATTACACAACCGATTACAATATGTCCGATAACGAGAGGAAGAATCACCATACTTCTTTTATCAAAAGCAACGCTTTCAACCGGGGAAAGGACTATCAACGATTTTTCATCCACCACCCATCGTATCACGCCACTCTCCCGATATCTTTCAAACTCCTGAGTTAAGTTATGGTATGAGGAAAGAAGTGTTTTAAAATTCTGCCCGTCAAAAGAAAAAATATTTATATCAACAACCGGAAAAATTTCACTAACAAAAGTTCGCAACAATTCAAAATGTTCCTGATACGATTTGGAAACGGAAAGTGAACAGGAACGGCGATGAAACGTCATCATATCGTTGATATAAAACGATTGCCGAAATGTACTGCGCGTATTTTGCGGCAATTCATCTTTCAACACATCAATGGTTTTCTCCAATGCTTTAATGTACGTTTCACGTTGTTCCATAGCAACTTCCAATTGAGGCAGTGCGGAACGTAACATTGAAACGTCTTCCAAACCGGATGGTAATGTGTTTGTATGTTCTCTCTTCATACAACCATTTTCTGTTTTTTTAACAAAACACTCTTTATAACTTTTGGTTTTGACGTTTGATGAAAATATCGTACTTCAAAATCCTGACAATGCTGTTTTAAAAAATCAACCGCCGAGTCAACGACTATTATGTTTTCATCGAACGGAGATGCTGATGAACCATCACGGCGAACAACAATATCCGCACAATGCACGATGGACGCTAAAAATAAATTCCGTTCAGCCCGTACTGGCTCGTGGTGAAATTTTACCGCTTCGCAAACCGACGCGGGCAAATTCCATTTTTCTAATAAATACGCCCCGACTATCTGATGAGTAATTTTTCCAAAAAAAGATTCTTCTAAATTAGAAAAATCTCTGGCGCTTTTTTGTTGTAATGATACCTGATATAATTGTTCAAACTCATTTTGAAACAACCGAAAGATGACCGCATACCCAATATCATGAAACAAACCGGCTGAAAATGCCTCACCAATAACAGGGTAATTAACATCTCGAGCGATTTTTTTTGCCATTATTGCCGTAGCGAGAGCGTGTTCCCATATTTGCTGTAACCGAACGTCCTCTCTTGTTTTATCTTCAAACCGAGAAGAGAGTAGCGATAATACTATTGTTTCCTTAATAATATCGAATCCCAAAATGGAGAATGCAAATTCCACCGTCGCTATGCTTTGCGGAAACCCGTAAACAGGGCTATTTGCTGTTTTTAATATTTTTGCGCTTAGTACCGGGTTTGTTTCAACAACTCTTAAGAGATTCGAGGTTGTCGTTGTTGGCTCATCAAGTAATTGCAGAACATCTTCGGCAAAAGAATCAAGCACCGGTAATGCTGAAAGGGATTCTATTTTTTCACGAATCACAGACTCCGGGATTGGATATGTTTGCTTTAATTTCATGCGACTAAAATCAATTCTTTCTTCAGAAGTGATACTGCTTCAGTATGAAGTTGCGAAACTCTGGAAATCGAGAGTCGCAAAACTTCTGCGATTTCAGAAAACGATAACTCTTCATAATAAAAAAGCGCTATCACGAGACGGTGTTTCTTGGGTAATTGTTCAATCATATCGGCAATCACCTGCTTATCTTCTTCACGAACAATAATTTCAAATGGGCTTGATGCCGAATCATCAATAATCTCATCTAAATTTATCGCGTGCGAAACCTCCTGATTCGATGATTCATCGGAAATCAATTTTTGCGCTTCGTCATATAACTTGGAATACTCTGCGGTGGAAAACGAGAGACGATGGGCTACATTCTTAAAAAGATGATTGAACAATTGTTCTTCTCGCTCCGACGTTACGTTTGTCGCTTTCATTTTTTGCCGAACCGAACGCGGAACCCAATCTAATTTTCTCAACTCATCGAGAATTCTTCCTTTAATTCTCGGAATAGCGTACGTCTCGAATTTAACACCTTTCGTTGGGTCGAAATGATCCAATGCCTCATTCAATCCCAATATCCCAAAATGAAGTAAATCATTTCGCGTAAGTATTCCGCCACGAGACAAATTCATATGACGTAACACGTACTTTACTAAACCGAAATATTGCAGGATTAATTTATCGCGCGAAATATCCGGCAAATAGACATCGTAACCATTTACTCCCGAAACCGGAAGTTGTTGTGTTGCGCTACTCATTGAAAAAGTTTACAAGTACTGAATTACAGACTTATTGATTGTGTTGGTTGTTCGCCGTTTGTCGTTGGCGGAGTTGACGGCGTTCCCGAACTTGAGCCATTTGTTGGTTCTTTCTTTTCCTCTTCCCGACCGACAAGAGCGAGAAGCAGCACGCCAAGAAACGTAATACCTATAAACACGAGGTATGAATAAGAAATAGTATCAACAAAACAATATCGTTGAATGCCAAAACTTATGCCGGCAATGCAAAAAATAAAGAGACCAAACTCATAGATAAATTTAATCATTTGACTGCGACCCTTTCCTGATATGAAATTTTAGGTTGTCGAATTAATGTTTGTGCAATTTTCTGAATTGATGTTGCCGAAGCCGAACGGGGAAATTTTAAATAGACCGGTTGTTGTTCCACCACTGCATGATGTACATTCTTATCGTACGGGACAAACCCGAGATAATGAATCTGCGTCTTCAGAAAATGACTAACTACCATCTGTAATTTTCTTCCCGTTTCTTCAGCGTCTAATGGCGACCATGCTGCATTCACGATAAGTTTCAAGTCCAATTTTCCACCGGACTCCAAACAAACCGTTTTAATAACTGCATAAGCATCCATCACAGCGGTCGGCTCAGGTGTAGTGATAACTATTGTCTCATCGGTATTGAGAATACTTGTTACTACTTCTGAATTTAAACCAGCCCCTGTATCGAGTAAAATAAAATCGAATGTATTCTGAAGTGCGCGTAAATCTTCAAATAACTTTAGTTGAACTTCCGTGTCAATGAGGGGAAATCGAATATCTCCCGAACTCCCCGGAAGAATTTTCATTCCTTTCCAAACGGGAACTGCGGCTTCTTCAATGGATTTTTCACCACGTAGAACGTGACTTAATCTGTACGTCGGCGTCATTCCCAAAAGAACGTCAAGATTTGCCAAATTGGAATCGGCATCTACAAGTAATACTTTTTTCCCTTGGGCAGCGAGTGCTAGAGAAAGATTTAATGAAAGCGTACTCTTCCCTACTCCTCCCTTTCCGCTGGTAATAGTAATAATTCGCAACGGTGTAGTCGTCCCTCCATCATCTCGGTGGCGCGCTGCAATGGTGCGAAGTTTCGCTGCTTGGTCAAACATCATAAATAACTCCGCGATAAATCATTGAGGCAATTTTGTTCGAGTCGGCATTGACGATATCATCCGGAACCGTTTGACCGGTAGTAATATAGGAAATGGGAATTCCCGTTTTATACGAAACATTGAGCATTGGTCCAAAGGTAACGGATTCATCTACTTTGGAGAAAACGATACGATTCGGTTTTGTAGAATCAAATCTCTCGCAGATATCGAACATAGTTTTTTCATTTGCTGCGCACGAAAGCACGAGATGAACTTCGTCCGGTTCGGCAACATCTAAAAATTTTCTCAACTGGGATAATCCTTTTACTTCACGCTGACTTCTGCCAAACGTATCAATAAGAATTACATCTTTGCTTCGATGTTTTTTAATTGCTTTCTGCATTTCGCCGGGACGATACACGACTTCCATTTCTATATTTGCAATGGCTGCGAATGTCCGGAGTTGTTCTATTGCCGCGATTCGATAAGTATCCGCAGAAATCAATGCTACATTATAGCCGCTAAATAGTTTATGTATTGCCGCCAATTTTGCAATCGTTGTCGTTTTTCCTACACCCGTGGGACCAACAAATACCATAACTTTCGCTCGTCCTAATTTTTGTTCTGCAGTCGTTCCCGTCCGAATCATTTTAGACATTTCGGATAGAAGCCGTTGTTCAACGACGGTATTATCGGATAATTGTTCGCCACTTAATTGACCATAAACAGTTTGGACAATGTGTGCGGCAATTTGCTCGCTTACATCTTGTCCAACAAGTGTAACAAACGCCTTCCGTAAGTGGTCGGGCAAACTCGGCATCTTGCTGTATTTGAGTTGCTCAACTATTTCACGCAAGGTGTGTTTAACATCGTCAATCTCTCCCTTCAGGTTGTGAAGGTCAGCGACATTTGTTTGAGGAGTTTCTGTCCGCGGAGGTCTAAATCTTTTATCTGTTTCATTCGGAAGAGGAAATGGAAATTCACGCGAGGTCAAATCATCAATCCCTCTACCATTTCTGCCATTATTGATACCGCTTCTCGATGTTTGAGTGGAATCTACACTTTGGCTGTCATTTGATATCCGCGATAATAAATAATCGAACGAGGGGGCTTGCTGCTGTAATGAACTCTCCGAACTCATTGCCATCTCTTCATCATCTATTCCCGCTGTTATTTCCAACAAATCACGTCCGAGAAAACTGAATACTCCTCCCCGATTCACTTTTCTCGTATTGAGGATGATAGCGCTATCCCCAAACTCTTGTTTCATTTGGTCGGTTACTTCCTTGAGCGTGGGACCGGTAAATTTTTTAACCTTCATAACTTACCTCCACTTTGCCGATAAATTCAATTTCAGTTTCCGGAGGAAGTTCGGTAAAGGAGAGAACAACAACGTTTGGAAACAACGTGTGAATCATTCGGAAGAAATACGGACGCACTGTCGCATTGCAAAGCACAACTGGCGAATAACCCGCAGTAACAACATTCTCAATCGCTTTCAACATACTATTTTGTATGTAACGAATGACCGACGGAGAGAGCCCAAGACTTGGACCGATTTCTTTTTGGCTCTGCACGGCGTTGACAATTGTTTGTTCAAGAATCGGACCCATTGCTATTCCGTGTACAACGCCACGCTCATCCTGATACAATCGTGCCAGTGTTTCGGAAAGAGAATGGCGTACGTATTCGGTTAGAACATCAACATTTTTCGTAACGCGCGCATAGTCAATAAGCGCTTCTAAAATAGAAACGAGGTCCCGAATCGGGATACCCTCTTTCAATAAATTTTGTAGCACTTTTTGTACCATTCCCTGCGGGAGAAGTTCCGGAGTTAACTCTTCGACAATTGCCGGATAATCTTTTTTCAGGTTTTCAATCAATCGGCGAACTTCTTGCCGCCCAAGCGTTTTGTGAGCATTACGTTTCAGAATTTCCTGCAAATGTGTTGTCAAAACGGCGCTTGGTTCAACAACCGTATAACCGGCAAGTTCGGCTCGTTCACGGTCACGTTCCGCAATCCACACTGCCGGTAAATTAAATGCAGGGTCGCGGACTTCAATACCTTCAATTGTTTCTCCCACTTCACCGGGACTCATTGCGAGTAAACGTCCAACGCGCAAATGGTCTTTACCAACAATATTGCCGCGAAGTTTAAATACATATTCGTGCGGCTCAAGTTGTAAATTATCGCGGACACGAATCGGCGGAATGACGACTCCCAATTCGATCGCGAGTTGTTTGCGCAGTGTTCCGATACGTTTAAATAAATCCCCGCCTTGTGTTTCGTCCACAAGTGAAATGAGACCATAACCGATTTCTAACTCGAGTGGGTCAACCTGTAAAAACTCTTCGACTTTTTCTTCACGTTCAGCCACTGGTTTTGCTGCTGCCACCTGCACTTTTTCTTCTTCTTTAATGCGTGTTTCTTTTGTTGTTAAATAACCTACTCCGCCTAAAACAAGCGCGAGAAATAAAAACGGAAACGTTGGTAAGCCGGGAATAATAGCAAAAAATAGTAATGCGGCTGCAACGACAAATAAAACTTTTGGTTTCCCCAATAATTGTTGCTTTAATTCAATACCGAGGGTACCTCCTCCCGACGAACTTCTGGTAACCACGATACCAGCAGCGGTTGCAACAACCAATGCCGGAATCTGCGTTACTAATCCATCACCGACTGTTAAAAGAGTAAATTTTTTAATTGCTTCTTCGAATGACAGCCCCATTTGTGCAACACCAATTACAAAACCGCCGAGTATATTAACAACGTTGATAACCAATCCGGCAATAGCATCTCCTCGTACGAATTTACTTGCGCCGTCCATTGCTCCGTAAAAATCTGCTTCGCGGGAAATTTCCTGTCGGCGATGTCGTGCAGTATTTTCATCAATATTTCCTGCATTTAAGTCTGCATCAATTGCCATTTGTTTTCCGGGCATTGCATCTAACGTAAATCGAGCAGCTACTTCAGAAATTCTTCCAGCACCTTTGACAATAACAACAAACTGGATAATGATAAGAATAATGAAAATCACAAACCCGACTACATAATTACCCTTCACCACAAAATGTCCAAATGCTTCAATAACTCTACCGGCATCTCCTTCACCAAGTATTAAACGAGTTGAAGCAACGTTTAATGATAGTCGAAATAGGGTAAGTAACAGTAGTAATCCGGGAAAAACTGAAAACTCCAGTGGGTGGAGTAAATACACAGCAACCATCAATGTTATGATGGAGAGAGTGATATTCAAAGTCAGAAGAATGTCGAGGAGACTTTGAGGAAGCGGGATGATAAGTACAACGAGAACGGATATTGCGGCTATTGCAATTAACGCATCGGTATTTGAACCAACGATTTCGAACAAGCGCATTATTCCCGTACGGGGAATGTGCTGAACGCCATTACCGTTGCGACGACCGGCTTTCGGTTTTCCACCACCAAGCCCGCCTTCGAGTGCGACTGTATTTCTTCGTGCTGCTGCCATTGGTTATCAGTTCAATCCAAATCCAAACTTTGTATTTTTCAAACGATACACGTATGCAAGTATTTCGGCTACTGCCTTAAACAGTTTATCGGGAATTGTTTCGCCGACATCTACCGTTTGGTATAACGACCTTGCTAACGGGGCGTCTTCTACAATTGGAACATTATGCATTATTGCTATCGCTTTAATTTTTTGTGCTAATAATTCCGCCCCCTTTGCAATAATTTTGGGAGCATCCATTTTTCCGATTTCATATTTCAATGCAACGGCAACGTGGGTCGGGTTCGTTATAACGACATCTGCTTTCGGTACGTCTGCAATCATCCGTTTCCGCGCCATTGCTCGCTGAATACTCCGAATACGTGATTTTAACATCGGGTCGCCTTCGGATTCTCGCATTTCCTCTTTCACTTCTTGCTTGGTCATTCTAAGATTTCGTTGATGTTCTCTCCATTGAAAAACATAATCAAATAATGCAAGCGCGAGAAATGCTAATCCCATTTTAATACCAACTCCGAGCGAAGATTTTCCGATAAATGCCATTACCACTTCAACCGAACTATCAACAACCATTATAGATTCATCAACAACGCTTTGAATAGAAAAATAGGCAACGATAGAAACGATGAGTATTTTCGCTATACCTTTCACTACTTCTACGACTGACCGACGGGAAAAGAAAATACGTTTGATTCCTTGAAACGGGTCTATTTTATTCAGTTCAAATCGCATCGGATATGTGCTGAAGAGAAAACCAACTTGTGCAACGCTGGAAGCAACTCCTATCACCATCAATAACATTGCAATCGGTAATAAAGCAGAAGCGAAGGTAACCATCATTTGTAATAAAATTCTTTGTAAAGAAACCTGAGTAATTTCGATTGAACCCACTTGTGAAAAAACGGTTTTCATTGCCTCACCGAGGTTGATTACGATTCCCGCTCCCATAAAGTATAAGAACAAGAGTCCGAACAAAAGGATAAACGCGGAATTGACTTCAACGCTCTTTGCAACCTGACCACGTTTCCTTGCGCGTTCAGTTCGTCGATGAGTCGGTTCTTCGGATTTATCCTGCGAATCATCCCGTTCTCCGGAGCCGGAACCTCTGCTATCTTCGTCTGCCATAACTACATCGCGCGAACTAATTCAAAAAGATTCTCTTCAAAATCAAGAAGCAATTTTTTGAAAACCACAACCATCAAGGGAGAGACGACATACAATACTAATAATCCCACAGTAATTTGTAGGGGAAAGCCGACAATAAAAATATTCATTTGCGGTACGACGCGGGATAAAATCGCGAGAACAACATTCGTCAAAAACATTGCGACGACAGCCGGAGCCGCTATTTTTACCGCTACAATGAACATCGTTTTCGAAAGCGATAACATTTCAGTGTAGACGGATTGGGAAAAAGTTATTCCACCGATTGGTACGGTTCCATAACTTAACTGGAGCGCTTCGAGAACAAAATGATGACCGTTTATTGAAAGAAAAACGAGAAATGAAATCAAGTGAAAAAATCGCGATAACACCGTTACCGATTGTCCAACCGATGGGTCGAAGAAGTGTGCAAACCCTAAACCCATATTGAAAGCGATAAATTCGCCCGCCAACATCGCGCCATAAAAAATGATACTGACGGCAAACCCAATTAACATTCCAACGACCGCTTCCTGAAAGACTAAGAGGATAAGTGAAAGAAAATGATTTTGGAGGAGAGGTGGAGTTAATTTGGAGGCAAGAGGAAAAAATGCCAATGAGAGAAAAAGCGCAAAAGCAATTTTCACTTGGGGTGGGACCGCTTCGTGTCCGAATACCGGAGCAACGGCTACCATTGTCCCTAACCGGACGAATAACATAACATACAATACAAATTGCGAAACGAGAACATCAGACATTGTTAATGAGCGATATTTGGAATTTGATTGTATAAATTTCTGGTAAACGTAACCATCACATTAATAACCCATGGTGTGGTCAAAAAAAGTACGATAGCAATGGCGATTAATTTAGGAACAAACGTCAAGGTAAATTCCTGGATTGAAGTTGCCGCTTGAAATATGGAAATTATCAATCCGACTAAAAGAGAAACAATCAGCACGGGTCCGCCGACGAGCAAAATCGTCCAAAAAAACTCTCGAGTTAAACCAATGATAAATTCCTGCGACACGGTGTTTTTCCTACTGAAAACTTTTTACAACGGATTGAATAACAAGCGACCACCCATCAACCAAGACGAATAATAGAAGTTTGAACGGCAACGAAATAATAATAGGCGGCAACATCATCATTCCCATGGACATCAAAATACTGGTGATAACTAAATCTATAATCAAAAACGGTATGAATAATAAAAATCCGATTTGAAATCCGACACGCATTTCACTCATAGCAAAAGCAGGGATGAGTACGTATGTTGGCACTTGGTCGCGGTTATTCGGTTTATTGATTTCGGATATTTTACTAAAAAATTCTAAATCCTCTTCGCGCGTATATTTAAACATAAATAACCGAATCGGTTCAACACCTCTGTTGTACGCCTCTTCCATCGTTATTTGTTCCTTCAGGTACGGCTGCAATCCCTTGGTGTTCACTTCATTCCACGTGGGAGCCATAATAAAAAATGTTAAGAACATTGCAAGTCCGACTAACACCTGAGCAGGCGGAACTTGCTGAAGTCCGATTGCTTGTTTTAGAAAATGAAGAACGATGACAATTCTCGTAAAACATGTAGTCAAAATAAATAACGCGGGAGCCAAAGAGAGAATGGTCATAAAAAACAAAATCTGTAATGTTACGGAAACATCTTCAGGCTTTGTTGCTTTCCCGATATCTATACCAATTTTGGGAAAGGGGAGCGATTTGTCCTGGGCAACGAGTACACTTGAAAAGGCAGCGATGACCAAGAGAATGAAAAATAATTTTCGCATGACGTTATTGTTGGGATGAAATATCGTGCGGGTTGAATATGGTTTTCCTTTTCCGCCCTCCGCTTTTAAAACCAATAAATCCGAGATATTCATTAAAATAGTCCGAAAACCCTTTTGCGGATTGTTGACGCTGGTTCTCAAGATTTGAAAGAATTTGGATTGCCTCCGAATCATTGAGTTCGGATATCGGTTGAATAGATTGGTCTGTTACCCCAACCACAAAATACTTATTCACCACTTTAATAAGATGAATAGTTTTTTTCGGTTGCAGTAACAATGTACCCAACACTTGCATATCCACGCCGGAAACAGGAGACGATGTTTTTCCCGAAAGAAATTTTTTCAGGAGGAATAACACCACCACCATCAGAGCAAGGACGAAAACAAGTGAAAGAATTGCTTTGATGGCAATCCATTCCATATTATTTTCCTAATCCCTTGATCCGCTCTGCTGTTTCGACGAGATTGGTGATACGAACGCCAAAGTGTTTGTCAACGACAATCACTTCGCCTTCCGCCATCTTCTTTCCGTTGATCCAAATATCCACCGGTTCGGTCGCGTACTTATCAATTTCGATAAGTGAACCACGCTCTAACTCGAGAATATCTTTTATCTGCATCGAAGTTCGTCCCAACTCAATATTGAGCGGAAGTTTTAAATCGAGCAGGATATCGAGTTTGCGTTCTTTCACTTCCGAGCGCGGTCCCGATTGGAGAGTATCAAACTCTGCCTTCTGAACCTCTACTTGAGGTTCGGAAGATTCCATTTGACTCATTGGTTGTGTTGCGCCGATGGGCTCTGTTGCTGCAAATCTACTGTGTGCCATAGTTTATTATTTTTATCTTGCTAATTCTTCTTGAACATTTCTTGTTAATTTTACTGCAAAATTTCCGTTGGAGAAGCCGGGCTTACCAAAATATTTCTGAATACCGTTGATGAGCACCTGCGCCTCACCCCCTATTTTCGTATCTAATCGGAGAACATCGCCGACTTCCAGATCAAGAACATCATTCATCGCAATATGTGTTCTTCCCAAACGAATAATAACGGGAAGTTCCGTCTGCTCAATTCGATGAGTTAATTCTCCAACCCATGAATCTCTTCCCTTGGAGACACGCAAATGAACACGTTCCTGACCTTCTAATTTTTCTAAAACATCTTTTACTGCGCCCGTTGGAAAACAGACATTCATTCGGTAATGTTTATCGCCGATGGCTATATCAAAAGAAAGAACCAATACGTTTTCGTTGGATGGAGTTATTTGTGCAAAATCCGCTCTGCTTTCATAGCGTTCGAGTCGGAATGTCAACGGCGCTAACCGTCTCCATGCATTTTGTAAATCCGTAATTCCCCGCTGGATAAATCCTTTAACAATGCTCTGTTCTATTTTCGTGATGGTGCGTGGTTCAACTCCCCCTTTACCCTGTGCCTCAGCAAGAGAACCGCCGAGTAATCGTTCGACTAACGCGAGAATTAATTCAGGTGTAAGTTCTAATATTGCATACGTGCTGGACTCTTCAATACGAAAAACATACAAACAGCGTGGACCGGTATTTCCAAGAGTGTATTCATTATACACTACCTGTTCAATACCTTGTAACCCGACAGAAACCATCATCTGCAAACGGGAAACTAAATACGTTTTAAATGAGTCGGCAAAATTTTCATGAATTGCACGTAAAGTTCTGAGACGATCTTCAGAGAGACGATGAGGCATCCGAAAATCAAACGGCTCAACCATTTTATCGTCGAAACCGACTTCATCATGTTGAGGTCGGACTTGTCCAGTGGCGATTCCGCCTAACAGACTATCTATTTCTTGCTTCGATAAGATTTCCACTGAAAATTCCTATTGGTTTATAATGCTTGAAAAACAAATTGTTCAAATAATACATCGAGAACTCTTCCTTCAGTTACAAGTTCATCTATCTTCGACCTCAATTCCGTCTTGAGTATGGTTCTATCCGCTGAACGGATTTCCTCGTACGTTTTACTACTGAAGTACGTATTGAGAATATCAATAATTTTTGGTTCCATTTTTACCAATTCAGCAGCTACTTTTTTATTCGTTACTTCCAAACTCACCTTCGTTATGAGTGCGTATTGAGCGCCCTTTGAATCAAAAACGATATTCGTCATCTTTTCACCAACCTGAATGATTTCGGTTTTCTTTTTTTCGACAACTATTTTTTCAGAACCTGCCGATGATTCTTCCGAATGTTCTGCCATTTCTGTGTTTGCATCGCCGGACGCCGGAGATTTTTTTGAAGACGTTAAAAACCAAATTCCACCGCCAACGACAACAAGTGCAAGGATAATCCAAAGTGCTTTCATAGATATAAATATTCTCTTTTCTTAAAATGAAAAATTATTTTATTTGAACTGAACGAATTTTACGCTGATACTCTAAAACTTTTTCGACAACTTCTTCGATGGATTCTTTCACAATAAATGTTTTACCATTATCCATATGTATCGAAGTGTCGGGAGTGGATTCGACAAACTCAACCATCTCCGCGTTGATTACAACTTTCTGGTTATTGAACCGTGTTACTTCTACCATTGAAAAAAAATCTTGGCGGCTTGCGACGTTGAAATCTCAAGCCGCCAAAAAGTTATAGTTTAACTATTAACGACGAAGATTCAAAAGTTCTTGAATCAATTCATCGCTTGCATTGACGACTTTCGCGTTCGCTTGGAATCCACGTTGAGCGAGAATTAAATTAGAAAATTCTTCTGCTAAATCAACGTTTGATTGCTCTAATGATCCGCCACGAATACGGGAAGATGTTTGTTTGCCAGCTTCTGAAAAAACCGGAGAACCTGAATTTCCAGATTCGGCAAAAAGATTACTTCCTATTTTTGAAAGACCCGCAACATTGTCAAAATTTGCCAACATTACCTGTCCAAGAGTTTGAGTAGTACCATTAGTGAATTTTCCGGTAATCTTTCCATTCTGGTCAATGAAAAAATCCTCCAGAAGACCTGAAGTATAACCATCTTGCTTTCGCACAGCGATAGAATTCTGGTTAGCAAATCCAGTTACACCGTCATACTGACCGTAGATACCATCTTCGGGAGCTATATCATCAATCGATGGCGTACCAAAAAATAAAGTAATTGTTTGATCCAATGCACCAAACGCAGAGAATTCAACATCCTCGACGAGCACAGGTTCACCTGCTCCGCCGTCATCCAATATAGAACCATCCGGGTTAAATGTTAATTCACCTTCAAATTCTATCGAAATAGTATCAATACCGCCTTCGTCAACATTCGCTGGATTTTCGCGTGTTGCAGTTTGTACAGTGTAGAGCCACGTTTGCGGTGTGCCATCCGCTGGTTCGGTATCTTTAGTAAATGTAATCGTCAAATTCCATTTTGTACCAAGCGAATCATAGACGGGAGTTGTCACAGTTATAGGACTCCCACCTTCATCAACATCTGTATCAGCAGGTGTAGTATTATGATCCAAATTTCCGAAGAATGTGACTGTTCTAGTTGCGTAAGCAGCTGCTTTCTGACCTAAATTAATTTGCAAATCATCTAACTGGTCAGCTCCCGGAACTGTATCAGAACCAGCTGGAAAAGTTCCAAATTGGTTCGCCAATCTACCTAACAGAAAACCACCTGTTGAAGGATTGATAAGTCTTCCATCTCCGTCAACAACAAAATTTCCAGCACGAGTATAATAAACACTATCGGCAAGACGAACTGCAAATAACCCTGGTCCTTCGATCGCGATATCCGTCGGTAGTCCTGAATTTTGCAGTGAACCTTGCGAAAATATATTATCAATGCTGCCAATATTTGAACCTAATCCTACTTGAAGAGGATTCGTTCCACCACGTAACAAACGAGCACCTGAAGCTGCTTCATTTGGTGGAGCGGTTGCCGAACTTAACGTTTGAGCAAACGTTTCGGAAAACGTTGCCCGACCGGTTTTAAATCCGATGGTATTGATATTGGCAATGTTATTACCAATAACGTCCATCATCGTTTGATGTCCCCGTATTCCGGAGACGCCTGAGAATAATGCTCTGATAAATGACATAAGTTTTCCCTTTCATATAATGAGAGAGTGAGTAAAAAAGATTGAACGTCTGTCAATCCGCTCAATCAAGGGCTTCCTCAGTATATCGAGGTCCAGCCCGTTGTTAGTTAAAAAAAACTCTAAGCGATAACTGCGCTATCTATATTCGTGAATACATGCTCCCGAAGACTTTGATGATCCATCGCTGTTATTACCATTCTATTTTTGATGTTGACGATGAGCGCGAGGTCGTTCATCAATACTAACGAATCACGCGACCCTTTTTGTTCGGCGCGGTCAACTGCGTTTTGCAATTTATTGATTTCCTTTTCATTGAACTCAATGTTTCTCGTTTTCAAACGTTCCTGCGCGTGCGCTGAAAATTTTACACTCTTTAATTCCCGTTTGAGAATTGATTGAAAGGAAGTTGCATCTTCGGCAGGGATTTGAACGGGTGTTTTATCCCGCAACCCGTCAATTCCCCCTATGGGAAGAAATGGGGGTTGAACGCCATTAATAATCGGTGTATCAGTCATAAAAGGAATTTACTATTGACCGTTAAAAACTTCTAAAATATCCGCCAACCGAACAGAAACTCCATTAAGTAAAAATACTGTTCCTTCCTGGTCATATCGCACACCGGAGATTCTTCCATAAACGAATGGAGATGAACGGACAACAGTATCACCACTTGTCGCGGTTACGGTAAAATTGTAAACTCCTTCGTCAACAATTCCTCCACTCTCATCTTTTCCATCCCACAGTGCGATATTATCACCTTGTCGGACTCCACCACGGATTTCGCGAATCAAATCACCGGATTCGTTATAAACTTTCACCTTTACGGAGGTTGCGCTTTGCGGTAATGTGTAACCCATTCGCACACCGCTCCCGCCTTCCCAATAAAATTCGTTCGAGGATGCGCGAACATCTTTTCCGACGAAGTTTGCGGCAAGCGCGTTGTTAATGGAAGAGGTGAGAACATAGTTCGTACTCATGCTCTCCTGCAAATTATCATTCATATTTTGCAACTGCTCTAATCCGCTAAACTGTGCAAGTTGAGCGGCGAATTCAGTTCCTTTCAGCGGGTTGAAAGGGTCCTGATTCTTCATTTGACCAACAAGGAGTTTTAAGAAATCATCTTTTCCTAAAGCAGATTTTGTTGTTGGCGCATTAACTCCATTCGGATTTATCGGAGTAGTCGGTATTACATTCGTTCGTGGCATGGTGGTATTCCTAAATTAATTATGCGGTGAATTCCATAGTATTGTTTCCAAAATAACGGGCAAACCGTTCAGCTCGCTCGTCATTGTAGGGTTTATTTTGATTTCGCTCGTCAAATGGTTTTTCGTTCTTTTGGTGATGTTGCTGTTGATGACTATTCTGTTCAAAAACTTCAACATTTTTCATTTCAATTCCGCGCTGAGCAAGCGCGTCCTGAAGAACCGGTAAATTCATTTCTAATGCATGTTTCACATCGTTATTACTCACAACGATTTGTGCAGTCATTTTTCCGCCGGAAGTTTTGATATCCACTAAAAGTCTTCCGAGATTTTCCGGTTGCAAGCGCAAACGAATTTCTGAAACTTCATCACTAACTTTCACCAGCGTAGATTTTCCAAGGTCTTCCATTACTTTCTGCGACCATTGTTCAGAAAGGGCGGTTGAATAACGAGATTGAACTTCTGTGCGCGGAGTAATTGTATCCGAAGTGCGGGTAGTTACACTCGATGTTAAATCGGCGCTTGGTTGTTGTGATGAAGAGGGTTTTGTTGCTACATTTTCTTGCAAAACCTCTGTAAAATCTTTGTTCTTTATTTGTGGTTGAATAGCGATTTCTTCTTTTTGCTCAACGTGCTTTGTATTCTTTTGAATCTGCTCTCCTGCATTTTTTACGAGAACTTGGTCGTTATTTTTTCCTTGAGGAGCGTTCTCGGTTTTTGAAAAATTCTCTCCCTTCGTTAAGGAAGCGTCCTCACTCTTTTCAACTCCTGTTATTTTAACACCGCCATCACGAACAATTTCCGAACGAAGGTTTTCTTTTACCTGCGTACTATTTTTCTTTGAATCGGTCAGCAATTCTTTTTGGGGTTCGAGAGAAACTACACTCTGAAGTGGCAGTTTTCCATTTAACTGACCATCATTCTTGGCAACATTTGCGGCATTTTGATTCGGTTGTATAAATGCTCTGGAAGAAGAATTTTCTAAAGTTCGAAGTTGAAGAAGCGGGGATTGTTCATTTTCAGTTTGCCGAGAGATATGAAAATTACCGCTTGTAAAACGAGTCGAGGAAACATTTTCTTTTATATCGCTACTGGTAAAGGAAGTAGATTTTGTTGAAGAATTTTGTAGATCGGCAGCATCAACTTTTTCGACGATTACCTTTTCATTGGGTGTTTGTGCAAAAATCTGGACATCACGAGTTGCTAATTTTAAGGATGGTGTTTCTGAAAGTAGGGTTTGTTCGATTGTTTGTGAACGTTGTGATTGAGGTTTTACTTCGGCAACAAATTCTACTTTATTACCGCCAATTTCTTTGGTTAAATCTGGATTCGGGATTGCAATCTGATTTTGAGAGTCGCGGGAAATCTTTTGTTCGCCTGATTTTATGTTGTGCAAATCATTTCCAATTTTAGTTCCAAGTGTTTGTTCAACATTTTCAGAACCCATCTGAATTCCCGCTCTTGTAAATATTAATTGTGCATTTTCTTCTGAATCCGTTTGAGTTTGAAGCGTGTCAACAAGAGATAACTGAATCGAGGAGTTAATCTGTTCGGTATTTGAACTGACAATTGTTGTTTGAATATCGGTCTTATCAGAAATAATTGCGCTGGGATTGTTGAAGTTAGTAATTGCGATTTCCGTTTGACCGGAAAATATCCCAATGAAGGAAGTAAGGGAAGTATTTTCCTCATTAGCGTTTTTCGGTTCTTGAATATTTATCGCAGATAAAGATTTTGTTTCGCCGAGAAAAGAATTTTCTTTCCCAAGGTTTTCTACAATATCGGTAAGAAGTTGAGTTTCTCCCTTATTAATTGTTGAAAGTGAATGGAGAAAATCTTGGCTAACAGTTTGCCCGTTGCTTTCGTTTTGCTGTACAGCCAAAGATTCCGACGAAAGGGCTTGGGAAAATATATTTTGAAAATCAGAAGTATTTCCGGTTGGGTCTTTTAAAGCAACAAGAGGTTGCTTTTCGCTCGTACCAGAAACCTGGTGTAAAAATTGTAAGAATCCAGACATAGTTTTTCTTTGAATGCGTTAATTGATTTCTTTCTTCAATCCCATAATCTTTTGTACTCGTTCCGGCGGAAGAAGTTGTAAAACTTTTCCGGCGTATTTTGCATTGAGCATCATAATTACTTCTTTCACTTTATTATCATCCCTCGTTAAATCCAAAATCTCTGCAACTTTTGCAGGCGGCATAGACTCATAGAGTTTAACCAGTTTCTTTTTCTCTTTAGGATCCATCGGCTTCGTTTCAACGGGAGGTTGGTTCGATGCCATTTGGTCGCTTCCTCCACTCACGATTGACGTATCGGAACTTGATTGATTCACATCAGATTCACTTGGAGTTATCCTTTGTGTTTCGTCGGATATCGCGGGTCTATCAGGTTCAAACGAAATCGAATGTTGGGCTGAATCTATTTCCAAAAGCGAATCTTCTAACAGCGTACTTTGCTGAGTACTATCAACAAGAAGTTTTTTTTCCCAAATAAACGGGATGTAATCGTGACGGATGTAAAAATATGCGGCAACGACTCCGAGCAACAATACGATAGAACCAACAATTGTATATATGAGCGAATTTCTACTCATGAATTCACTCCCTTCCGTGAACGGTTTCCAAAATCGTCAATCATTTTTTGTAATTGTACTTCCTCTTCTTTTCGAATCTTTTCTGTATGTGTTCGTTTCAAGGTTTCAAGCATGTGTTTCGATTGACGTTTACTTAAAAGTTCGTCTCTCGTGTTTTGTTCTTTGGACTTGATATCTTCAATTTTTTGTTCTTGTAAATCAATTTGTGTCGAAAGAGTATCTATAAACGCTTTGCTTGTTTGGAATTCAGTAGCTCGGGCGCGTACGATTGTTGAATCTTCGAATAATGCAACTTCTTTTTCATCGGATAATTGAGAAAGAAGCGTGCTGGCTCTTTCCTGTTCCTGCCCGATTTCATACAGCGCGTGTTGAAGCCGGCGTTGTTGGTATTCTCGAACAGTTAAAACCGTTTGCAAACGAAATTCAGAGTGATTTTTCATTCAACACGTTGTTAATTTGCTTTCCCGGGAATCGGTTTCATCATATCCATCAACCGTTGTAAACTTTGTTTAAAATCTACTTTCTCAAGAGAGTCCTGTTTGAGAAACGAACGCATTTTTTCGATATGTGTGAGCGATTCATCAATTTTCGGATTACTCCCCTTCACATAGGCACCGATATTTACCAAATCTTCCGCTTCCCGAAAAGTTGCAAGTAAATCGAGAAAACGATGAACTGCTGCACGGTGCTCGGTGGTCGTGATAGATGGCATCACGCGACTCAAACTATCAAGAACATCAACAGCAGGATAGTGTCCTGCGGATGCTAACCGTCGAGAAAGAACAATATGACCGTCCAAAATTGCTCTTGTTTGGTCGGCAACCGGTTCATTCATATCATCGCCTTCAACTAAAACAGTGTACATTCCTGTAATACTCCCTTTATCTGAATTGCCAGCCCGTTCCAGTAATTTGGGTAAAAGCGCAAAGACTGAAGGAGTGTATCCTCGTGTTGTTGGCGGCTCTCCAACGGCTAAACCAACTTCCCGCTGCGCTGTGGCAATTCGTGTTACTGAATCAAAAAGTAACATTACGTTTTTTCCTTTATCGCGAAAATATTCAGCGATTGTTGTCGCGATAAATGCTGCTTTTAGTCGGAGTAATGCTTCCTGGTCGCTGGTTGCAACAACGACAACGGAACGTTTCAATCCTTCTATCCCCAATTCTCCGTCAATAAAATCACGAACTTCTCTTCCTCGTTCACCGATAAGCGCGATAACGTTTACATCGGCGCTTGTATTACGGGCAATCATTCCGAGCGTTACACTTTTTCCCACACCACTTGCAGAAAATATACCTACACGCTGACCGCGACCAATTGTAAGTAAAGTATCAACTGAGCGAATTCCGGTAACGATTGGTTCCGTTATTCTTTTGCGTGTGAGCGGATTTGGAGGAGAAGCATATATTGAACGAACTTCATCACCCTCAATCGGTCCCTTTTGATCCATTGGTCTTCCCAGACCATCAATAATTCTTCCCAAGAGCGTATCCCCAACCTGAAGTGAAAACGCTTTTCCACTCGCAACAATTTCACTTCCCGGACTGATTCGTGCTGTTCCACCTAATACCATCGAAAGCACTCGACTTTCTTTAAATCCGACAACTTCTGAAATGCATATATCTTCACCTGAATGAGATTTGACGACACATACTTCGCCCAACGAACAATTGGGACCAACGGATTCAATAACCAACCCAATAACCTGGGAAACCCGACCGTTTACTTTCATCAAATCAATATCACGTAAACGTCCTAAATAAGAATCCATTTCACCATCTTGGCCATAGATGTATGGAGATGCTTTTGTGGTTGGTAGTATGTCCGTAGAACTTGAATACATTTTAGAATAAATTTTTTCTAACTTCTGAACGCTTCTTCGATCTGGCTCAATTGTGTTGTAAGCCGAGCATCAACATTTCCCATATCGCTTTCAAGAATACATCCACCCTGTTCTATCTTTTCGTCGGATTCAATTATTATATCCTGAACAGAGTCAACTTCCTGTAACAGTGCCGAGCGATGTTCCCGAAGAATTATTTCGTCCGCAGGATTAACACGAACACGAACTTTTTCGACACCGACGACTCTCCGAACTGCATCGCGAACCTGTGCGATGATAATATCATTCGAAACTGATATTTGTTTTCGAATAATTTTTTCTGCAATTGCAATTGCTAACGCGGGAATCATTTTTTCTGAGCGTTCTCGGAGTGTTACCAATTCTTTTGACAATTGACCAATCATTTTTTCAAAACGCGATACACGTTCGGATATCTGAGATTCTACTCTCTTGCGAATTTCCTGTTCCATTTCCGTTCGTGCGTCATTATACCCGCGATTAAATTCTTCATGAAGCAATTCTGTAAAATGAGCAATTTCTGTTTCGCGGGAAGGAGTAACGGGTTCTCTCAACTCCGAAGTCATTTCCAGAACATCAACCGACGCGAACTCCGGCTTTTTTTTCATCGAAGCCGATGTTCCTTTGAGAACCGAAATGGTTCTCACGGGACTTTGAACGTTGATAACTTCCATCATCAGACGAACGTTTCCTCCATTCCACCACGACCGGCAATGAAAATATCGCCTTTATCCGCTAACGCTTTTACTATATCCAATATCTTATTCTGCGATTCTTGAACATCCTTATAGCGAACAGGTCCCATATAATCAAGTTCTTCTTTCACTAACTGACGCATACCTTCCGACATATTCTTGTAGATTTTCTCTTTCAACCGGTCATCGGAAACTTTCATTGCCATTGCAAGGTCTCGACGGTCAGCATCGCGCAAAATCCGCTGAATGCCGCGGTCATCAATGAACATAAGGTCTTCAAAGAGGAGCATCAATCGTTTTACTTCGAGTGCAACTTGGGGGTCTCGCTTTTCAATTTGTTCGAGAACATTTTTTGCAACCATTGAATTGCATTTATTCAATAGCGATGCAACAACGCGAACACCACCCGTTGTGCTTACATTTGTTGTCAATTCTGCTTCTGCAACGGAACCGATAACTTCTTCCATTTCAGAAAGTAGCGATGGAGCGATTTTCCCTAACGTCGCCATTCGGTACACGACATCGCTTCTCGTATCTTCGTCGAATTGGACCAAGACTTGAGCAACCTGTTCGGGTTGTAATTGTGAAAGCACGATAGCAATTGTTTGGGGATGTTCCTTGGAGAGAAAATTTGCCAATTGAATGCTATCCACTTTTTTGAGAATGCTGAAACCCTTTGTAGCGGTAGGTTGTGCTTTGGTTTTAACGCGCTCAAGAATTTCCGTCGCTTTCAAAAATCCGAGTGAACTTTCGAGAAGTTTTCCCGCGTATTCAACACCACCTTCAACGACGTATTCTTGCGCAGTTATCATCTGCTTAAATTCATCAAGGACGATGGAAACTGTTCGTGCAGGAACGGATTTTATACTGCTGATTTCGCTTGTTACCTTTTCGATTTCGTCGGTATTCATTCTCGACATAATATTCGAGGCAAGCTCCATATCAACAGAAAGCAATAATAATGCGGCTTTCCGGGCTCCGGATAATTGTTCGACTTTCTCTTCTTTCGCAGCCATAGGGATAATTATTTATGTTCGTCTGCAAGCCAAACTTTAAGAAGCGATGATGCTTCTTCGGGTTTGTCTCGAAAATATTGTTTCACACGTTCGCGAGTTTCCTGTTGCACTTTCAACTCTTCTTCACCTAATTCTTCTGCCTCAGTAACTTTCAACTCTGATGCCACCCCTTCTAATCCGCGAATAGGTTCTAACGTTGGTCCACCGGTTACCCGACTTCGAGGAGCAACTTTAGCGGCGCGTTGAAGAGCAACGGCACTTTCCAATTCTTTCTTAAATCGAATGCGACTCGCCATCCGATATAAAAGGAATGTTGCTAAAATCATAAAGAAAAATAAAAGCCAGGTATTCGGGTCGTAAAGTTTTTCCATACACCACCTTAAAAGATATCGAACGTTACGTACGTCCTCTTTAATTGTCAAATCTTTATCTCCAAAAAACTGCATATTGACAACAGCAATTTGATCTCCACGGTCTGCCGCAAATCCAATTTGTTTTTTGATGAGTTCGGTTATATTTCCGATTTCTTCACTCGACAACGAAACATATTCTTTAACCGGTTGGTCGTTTTCGTCCAGAAGTATTTCGCCCGTTAAAGAATCAAAGCGGTCAGCGTAGCGTCCGTTGATAACCGCACTCACACTTAATCGTTTAACATCGCCGCCATTTGACGTACTCAATTCAACCGTTTTTCCGATTTCGTAATTAGTTACTGTATTTGAATTTGATGAGGTTATATTTTTTGCATTTACCCGAGAAGTGTCAGTCGTTGTGCTTGATTGCTCAGTTACCTGTTCGCTACGAATAACCTGGTCTTCCGGGTCAAATATTTCCTGTGTTCGGTTAACCTGCCGAAAATCAACTTCCGCAGACACTTCAACATAGGAATTTCCCGGACCAACAACTATATCAAGCATTCCCTGAACTTTTTGCGAAAGAAGACGCTCCCGTTCAAGTTGCAATTCCATATTACTTGTAAGTCCGCCTGAAATGGAATTTTGTGCGCGTGCATTCGAACGTAAAATACCTTTTCTGTCAAATATCCGAACATTCGATGCGTCTAATCCTTCAACACTGCTTGCAACGAGATGTGCAATACCTTGAGCGATTTCAGGAGATACTGCCATATTTCCCCTTGCCTTCAACCACACGGACGCAGTTGCTGGTTTTTGGTCTTCACGGAAAAAACGTTTTTCGGGCAACACAATATGAACACGTGCGGCTTCCATATTTTCGACTTGCAAAATCGTACGAGTTAACTCGCCTTCGAGAGCACGAACTCGATTGATTTTTTGTGTTTGGTCGGAAATCCCCAAATTTGTTTTATCAAAAATCTCATAACCCACAACTCCCGACATTGGAATTCCTTCACCGGCGAGAGAGATGAGAAGTTTATCCCGCTCAGCATCTGGAACTTTGATAGTTTTACCATCGTCATCCAATTTATAAGGGATATTCTTTTCGTCGAGTTTTTTGATTATCTGGGCTGCTTCTTCTTTGGGGAGGTTACTATAGAGCGTTTGGTACGTCGGTCCGCTAAATACCACGAGACCTACAAAACCAACAATAACCGCAACCAACACGAATGCACCTAACACTCGTTGTTGTGTTGTAAGTCTATTAGTTAAACCGACAAATTGTTCTTTGAGTTGCCGTAAGAATTCCATCGTTAGATTTGAACCCTCATTATTTCACGATACATATCCAGCGCTTTGTTTCGCACTTCCAACAAAAGGTCAAAACTTGTTCGGGCTTTTTCAACCGCAATCATCACATCGTGAATGCTCGCCGCTTCTCCTGTGACCATTTGTTCAACGGCTTTACTCGCCTGCACCTGAAATGAATTGACATCCATTATGGCTTCCTTGAGCGCATCGCCAAAATTTTGTTGTGACGATTGTTGGATTGCATTATTCGGGAAGAGCCGTAACTCTTGAGATATACTTTCTACTTGCATAGTGTTCTCCTGCTTTCTTAATAAAAGGTGATTAAATTTCTAAGGATTCTTTCGCCATCGCTTTGGCGGCATTTATTGCAACGACATTCGCTTCAAAACCTCGGGAAGCAGATATCATTTCTACCATTTCGCTGACCAGATTAATATTGGGCTTATGCACCATTCCATTTTCGTCTGAATCTGGATGAGAAGGGTTATACTCTGTTAATGGTTCGCTTTCATCCTCGATGACTGTGGTAATAAGTTCCTCGCCAAATCCAACTCCCGAAGAACTCAACGGCGTCCCTTTGGGAAAATGAACACCGTGAGAAGTTGCGAGTTTTGATTGTGAACTTCTGAGAAAATTAAGAAATCCACTATCGCTCTCGAAAATAGGGACGGCCATTTTTCTTTTATAAACTGTTCCATCGGAAGTTCGGGTAGTCTCGAGATTAGCGATGTTTTCCGATATCGTGTTCATCCGGGCACGTTGATACGTAAGCCCCATTGAACTTATATTAAAACCAGAGAAAACTTTGTCAAAATTCATACTTCACCCTTAATACTTTTATTTAAGCCTTTGAAAATATTTGCTATCATTTGAGAAGAAAATTTAAATCGAATTTGGTTTTTTGCTAACTCAGCCATTTCGTGGTCCAAGTTAACGTCATTCATTCCACTCGCACGGGGATCACCGGTATTTTGTTCAATGTACTGAGCAGAAATATCATCCTTCGTTTTTCCTATGAGAAGGTGATTCTCATTTGTTCTTGAGAGACCAATTAATTTTGTACCCAGAGAATCTCCGAGCATTTCTTCGAATCTCACTCGCTTACTTTTGTAACCGGGAGTTCCGATATTTGCCAAGTTATCAGATACTACTTCGTGTCTTAACGAATAAGCGTCTAATGCTTTTCCGAGAAACGGAATGTTTGTTTTATCAAAAATTGATGGAATCATAAAATTTTATTAGTTGACAAAATGGAATTAACAATAAATATGCCAATCAAAAAAACATAAAAAATAACCAATAATATAATTTTATTACGAAAAAATGGCTAATAAATTGGATAATTTATTCAATTTTTAGCCAATCTTATTCAATCATACTTTAACTGAACTATTGAAGAGCGCCCACATTTACATGAAAACTCAATAGAATCAACAGCATTTTGAGATCGTCGCACTACTATAATCGGTTGATCTTCATCCCCCGAAGATATCTGTATTGTTTTATTATTTGTATTCGAAATTTTTTGGGATTTGAAAACGTCACCTGAAGGTCGTTTTCGGGCACCGGTGAACTGAGTAAAAGAACCAAATTCCACAAAGTTGTGAGAATTGGACTTCTCGGATATTTTTTCAGGAATGACATCCTGTGTATCACTGAAATTCTCGAACATAGTATTCCTATTTACTCTCTTGGTAATGTAGTTAATAAAATCGCTATCGTATTTTTAAAAAAGAGGGACCCCGAAGCCGATCACGAAAATCACTTGCGGAAATTTTTAGAAACTTCCCACATGCACGTTTTTTATGTACAAAAACCAGCACACCACCACTATTTTCCGATAATTCATCCACTGTTTGCACACTATAGTTGGATAACGCTATCTGTCTGTCTTTTAAAAATTCTTGTTTGGTTTTCCAAGCTTTACCACAAGCATCACAACATTGGAAAATGCTGCTATGTGTATGGAAAGAAATCTGATACTTTTTGAAGGTATTCACTCTCATCGCAAGACCTCTGTAATAATTTTTATTATTAAATACTTCTTTATCTGCTCAAAAGATTAGATAAAGAGAATAACATTGTATGATGAAGAATGTGGATATATTCTCCATCAAGTTGTAAAAAGTATCAATTATTCAATAGTAGAGGGCTTGTTCAGAATGTGTTTTCGTGTGCGCGTGTTAAAGTAAGTAAGTTATTTTCTTGGGCAAATATATAATGATTTTCTTAATTGTCAATAGTTTCTGAATGTTTTTTTAAAATATTTTTGAAATTTTAAATCCACTTTCAATTGCACCTTCAATCGTAGCAGGTAATCCAGTGTTAATCCAATCACCTGCAAGAAATAAATTCTCAGTTTTAGTTTTACTATTCGGACGATACGCCTCAAGAGTTGGAGAGGCAGAAAACGTTGCACGCTTTTCTTTTATGATAAGTGAATGATTGAGTTTGGCGCTATTTATATTAGGAAATATTTCTCGGAGGTCATCGAAACATATTTTTTCTATTGCTTCTTTTGGTTTTTCAATTAAATGATAGGCGGCGCTTATGACTATAGAAACACAATAATGATTCGTATTTGTGCTTTGGAATATTTTATTTCTGTTAAATATCCATTGAATATTTTTACCGCAAACGCCAAGCATCTCCTGCTCTATTATTTCTTTATCGAACCAAAAGTAAATTGAAATTATTGGCGATGATTGAAATTCTTTCAAATACAAAAATTGATTTTTCTCCAATGTAGAATTTTCTATTATTCTCTCAAGTGCGAAGTACGGAACGCAACTTATAAAATAATTTGCTTCAATTTCCTCTCCGCTTTGGAACCGCGCTTTTGAAATTTTTCCATTTTGCTCTCCAAAAGAAATTACTTCGTTGTTCAAAGAAATTTCAACCCCAGATTCTTTCAACAATTTTACTGCTCCATCAACATACAATTCAGTTTGTCCAATAATTGAAATAAGAATACTCGAATCTTCCTCGCCCGAAAAAAAACTTGCTTTCAATGAACGTGCAAACAACAACGCCGATGCTTTTTCCGGAAGTTCGTTCATCACAGAAATTGCAATTGGATACCAAAAATTTTTCTTCGCTTCTGTTGATTGATGTAATGAATTCAACCATTCATCAACGGTCAGTTTTTGAATTTCATTTTCATTCGACGGAAATTTTTGAAAAAATTTTTCAACTTTTTTCAATTCTAATTTACTTTTCAGAGAGAGCCCTTTGAATCGAAGCGAAGAAAATACTTTTCCTTTTCCAATTTCAAATGTAGAAAAACCTTTTTCTTTTGACCAAAAATTTATGTGAGGATTTTTTTGAACCGAAAGAAATTTTCTCGTTCCGATGATATCTAAATATTCAAGTGTGTTTTTATAGGCACCAACAAGAACGTGTTGCCCGTTATCAATAACATCACCAGTTTCTTTATGGACGAAGGAATATGCTCTCCCGCCAAGTTTTCCACTTGCTTCAACAAGTGTTATTTTCTTTACCCCTTTTTGTGAAAGTTTTACAGCAGCAGCAAGTCCACTTAATCCGCCGCCGATTATCAATACGTCAGTTTTCAATTTCAATCAGATGGTTTGGGATTTGAGATGTGAGGTTTGAGGCAGCTATTATTTACAAACCCCAAGCCACCAATCACTAACCGAAAAGCCTCAACTTCACCCAGTATTTCATCGCTATCAACACTCGCAAATATTTTGGTAACGAATATTTTCTTTCAAATACATTGTAGCGAAATTTTTTGATGCGGATGAGTGTGTGAAAATAAACACGCTCCATTATTTTTGCTGCGAACATCGTGCGCTTATCTTCTTTCGGAATTGAATGTTTCACTTGTTCGTAAAATTCCTGCGCTCGTTGCGTTTCAAACTTCATCAACGAAATAAAATTTTCATTGTAAATATTATTCAGCAATTCTTTTTCAGAGTAATTGAATCGTTGCAAATCTTCCAACGGCAAATAGATTCTTCCTTGTTTCGCATCTTCTTTTACATCGCGAATAATATTTGTGAGTTGCATTGCGATTCCCAAATTCGCTGCGTACTCCTTCGTTTTTTCATTTCGCGCGCCGAAAATTCCGACACACATCAATCCCACTGATGATGCAACGTGCTTGCAATATTCTTTCAACTCATCAAAAGTTTCATAGCGCGTTTTTGATAAATCCATTTCCACGCCTTCGATGAGTTCATAAAAATATCCGACCGGAATTTTAAATTTCTTTGCGACAACGTGTAATTGATTGAGAAGAACATATTCGGAATTTCCGTGTAACGCCAAACCAAGTTCTTCTCGCCATTTTTTTAATAACACAACGCGCAATCCCGGATCTGTGATTTCATCAACGATGTCATCTGTTCTTCGGCAAAAAGCGTACACGGTGTTTAATGCTTCGCGTTGTTCTTTCGGAAGGAGCGGAAACGAAACAGTAAAACTTGAATTACTTTCGCGCGTAATATCAGCGGCTAAACTTAATCCCATCGTGCTGGTGATTCCGGATTGTGATAAAAATTTTTTGCAAACATCGCTTTCCAAAATACGGAAAGTTTATCGAACATATTTAATTTCGGTCTTCGCTCAAACACGCTGTAATTTTGCTTTTCCATCTTTCGTAATATTTTCATTCCGCCAAACCAAACGAGCCGTAATTCCAGACGTAAATCTTTATCAACACGTTCAAGCAATTCCGTTCCATCATAAAACAATTGTTTCGTTCTTTCAACTTGAAATTTCATCAACTCTCGAAAATTATTATCCATCACTCCGTCACTCCATTTCTCCATTGAATAATTGAAACGATTCAGTTCGTCAAGAGGAAGGTAAAGCCGATTCTTTTTTTTATCATCGGAAACGTCTTGCCAAAAATTTGTGAGTTGCAATGCAGTGCAAATGTTATCAGAATATTTGAAAAATTCTTCGTCGCGATAACCGAATACCATCAAGACTAATCTTCCAACCGGATTTGCGGAATGTTTACAATAGAAAAGTAATTCATCAAAATTTTCAAAACGATTTTTTGTTACATCCATTTTGAATGCAATAATCAAATCGGCGAATAATTCTTTCGGGAGATGGAGTTTGTGTAAAGTATCTTCGAGTGCAATAAAAATCGGATGCGAACATTGATGCTGAAAACACAAGTCAAGCTGTTCATTCCACTCATCCAATCTTTTCATCCGTTCTTCTACGGTGAATTCACCCTCATCAGAATAATCATCTGCAATTCTCGCAAATGCATAAATTGCTTGGATGTACGGACGTTTTTCTTGCGGAAGAAATAATGATGCAACGGGAAAATTTTCATAATGAGAATTTGTGATACGAGCGCAGTAGTCGAAAGCATCATCAATTTCTCGCGGAGAATGTAAAATGGTTTGTGATTTGTGGTTTGTGGTTTGAGTGTTGTCGTCTATCATAATCAATTAAAAATCACGACGAGAAGTAAATACTTTTTCCTCAAACCTCAAATCCCAAACCTCCAACCTCATCTGTAATTCGCAAACTGAACCGGAAACGGCAAATCCGCATTTTTTACCAATTGAATCGCAGTTTGCAAATCGTCTTTGCTTTTTCCCGCAACGCGAACTTGGTCTTCCATTATTTGAGCGTTCACTTTCAACTTGGAATCTTTTATCATTTTCGTGAGCAACTTCGCGTCTTCTTTTTCAATGCCGACACGAAGAGAAACAACTTGCCGAACAGTATTATTTCCCGCTTGCTCAACTGTTCCAAACTTCAACGCTTTTAAATGGATTCCGCGCTTTATCATTTTCGATTGCACGATATCCACAACCGATTTCATTTTAAATTCGTCATCGGAAACGAGAATAATTTCTTTCTCTTTTTCTTTCAACTCGATGGAACTTTTTGAATCTTTGAAATCGTACCGCTGAATAATTTCTTTCCGCGCTTGATTGAGTGCGTTATCCACTTCTTGAAAATCAACTTTGGAAACTATATCGAATGAACTATCTGATGCCATACATTATTTTAGATTTTATATTGAAGATTTTAGATTTATTTTTTTGCAATAACGAATAACTGCTAACTCGTAGCTTTTTATTTAAGTATCTCCCCCGTTTGCATACTCCAGAACAACAAATCCAATTCATCCATTGGGATATTTATTTTTTCTGAAAACGCGAGAAACTTTTTTTCTATTTCTAAATACGTTTTTCTCGAAAGAGTTTTCGGTAATGATTTCAAAACTCCGCAACGAACAAGTCCTTTTAAGATATGTCGGTCAATGATTGCAAGGTTTCGATTTCCGATGTTGCGTAAAAAATGCGATGCTTCTTTGTAGCCCAATCCCAAAACATTGTTCACTAAATATTCCCGCAACTCAATCGGTGAATTTCCATTGGTAAGTGCTGAAAAATGTTTTGGAAAATTTTCTTTGAACGTTCGTAAATGTTTTGCTTTTATGTTGTGAAAACGAATGTAATAATCTTTGTTGTGTAATATTTTTTCAAGTTGCAATTCTTTATGCTGAAAATCTTTTTCTTTCAATACTTCAATCGCTTTTCCCGCGCTTTCTGCTTTGGTTTGCGGTGTGAGTAAACAATAAGCGAGTTCGTAGAAATATTCAGATGGTTGTACTTGTGAAAATTCTTTTAAACGCTGCCGAATCGGTTTACGAAACTGCAAATGTAATTTTTGCAATTCGTAATTGGTAATTAGTAATTTGTCATTCACCATTGATAGTTCCAATCAACCAACTAACCATCAAACGAGATAACGAACAAACGAAAATCATTGCTTCTCATTTAACATCAACACCATTTCTCTATTTCCTTCCAGCATATCAATTGAAAAAAGTTCTGCAATGTTAATCCACAATATTTTTTCAAAAATTTTATTGCGAATTCTTCCAACGTAATTATCAATTAAGAAATACGAAACTTCAAATTCTCCTCCATCGGGATACACATTTGTTTTGTTCAACAAACAATTTCCTATTTCTGCTTTGATATTAAGTTCTTCAAAGAGTTCACGCTTCAAACAATCTTCGAGTGATTCATTCTCTTTTACTTTTCCGCCGGGGAATTCCCACTTTAATGCGTAGCGTGCACTTCGCTTTCGTTGACAAAGTAAAACTCTATCCTGTTTTTCTATTATTCCAACTGCTACGCGCTTCACGGTTTAAAAAATTTCGGCGAGAATATACGAAGAAATGTTTTTGGCTATTTATAATTGTCGTTCGCGATTCGTGCATCATAAATAAAAAAACGAACGAACGAAAAAAACCAACGAACGATTAAACATTTTTCCTTATTTTTCACACCGTTTTATGAAACTTGCAATCATTTCCGATATCCACGCAAATCTTGAGGCGTTGAAAAAAGCGTTTGAGATTATCGAAGCAAAAAACGTTGATGAAATAATATCGCTCGGCGATATTGTGGATTACGGCGCAAACCCGAATGAGTGCGTCGCCCTCATCGAAAGTAAATGCAGAATTTCATTGTTAGGAAACCATGACGAAGCGGCTCTCGATATACAGCAAGCACACGACCACTTTACTGAACTCGCACTTGCTTCCACAAAATGGACCCATAAAATTATTTCCGACCACAACAGAAAATATCTCGCCCGCCGCCCAATCTTGCACGAAGAGTTTAATTGTAAGTTTGTTCATTCATCCCCCAAAGAACCTTTTGCGTGGCATTATATTATCACCGAATTGGATGCGAAAGAAAATTTTCGTTACTTCTCGCAACCGATTTGTTTCTTCGGTCATTCTCACATTGCGGAAATTTTTTGCGATTCATTCGAACCTTCCGAACCGACAAAAGTTGAGAAGATGAATACAGTAATTTCTGCGTTTTATAAATTCAACCCGAAAAGTAAATACCTTATCAATGTGGGAAGTATCGGACAGCCGCGCGATTTTGATTGGCGATTGAGTTTCGGAATCTTTGACACGGAAGAATATACGTTTGAACAAATTCGCGCCGAGTACGATGTCCATACCGCATCACAAAGTATTCTCGATGCAAAACTTCCGCAGCATAATGCGAAACGAATTTTTGTTGGAAGATAGGCAAAGACCCGACAGGTTTTACCTTAGAAAGAGTAAAGAATTACAACGAGTGTAACGTGTGGGTAGAAAAAACCTGTCAGGTTTGAAAATTTAAAACAGAAAAACCGTGTTGCAAATAAAATACAACACGGTTTTTGCATTTATAGACGCAACTTACTTTATCAGCAACATCTTCCGTGAATCTACAAACGAATGATTTTCGCTTTTTGTTTCGATGCGGTAAAAGTACAATCCACTTGCGAGATTGCTTGCATCGAACTGAACAGCATGTTCACCGGGAAGTATTTGTTCATTATTTAATAGCGTAGCCACTTCTCTTCCAAGCACATCATACACTTTCAACGTTACTGCACTGTTAGCAGATAACTGATAACGTATAATTGTTACCGGATTAAATGGATTTGGATAATTTTGCGAAAGGGAAAATTCTTTGGGCATCACCTCTTCTTTGTCATTTACATTAGTGAGTGGTCCACCGGAATACCATACTTTTATTTTATTGTCTGTTCCTCCCGAAATTACGCGACTCCCAGCATGATTAATACCAACTGTACGAGCAGTACCATTACCAGAATAAATACTTCGCCATACTAAAGTACCGTTAGTAGCATTATACATAGATAAGGCGTTTCCAACTGCTCCAACAACTTGATGCCCATCCGAACTAAATATGACCGAATATACACGCGAACTCGAATCACTTCGCCAGAGCAGATTTCCATTATGTACATCCCACATATTGAGTCCTCCTTCTCGTCCACCGGATACAATTTTTTCTCCATCTGTACTGAATGCCATTGAATAAATTGTTAGCGAAGGATGATTAACAGTCCATAAATTAGAACTATCTCTAACATGGACCATTGTTAATAATCCTCTTATATGTGCAACTGCTATATTAGAATCATCAGGACTGAAAGAAACAAAAAGGTTACGAAACCCAATCCGTTTTTCCCACAAAAGTGAGTCGGATGATAAATTCCAAAGTTTTACATATCCATCATTATCGCCAGCAACAAATAAATCTCCACTATGACTAAAATTGACAGAATTTACATCATCAGAATGAACACCATTCCATAGAAGTGTTCCGTTAGTAATGTCCCAAACTTTTACGGTGTTATCATCACTCCCGGAAATAATTTTACTGCCCTCGTGGTTAATATCAATAGAATTAACTGAACCTAAATGATTTCCTGACCATAGCAATTCACCTGTAATTACTTCCCAAGATTTTATTGTATTATCAGCGCTTGCAGATATTATTTTAGAACCATCGTTGCTAAAGAGCACCTTTTTTACAATTCCTTGATGCATGCCTTTCCATAAAAGCAAACCATCACTAGATCTCCATACATTCACCGAATAGTCATTCGAACCAGAAACAATTTTTGACCCATCATTGCTGTATGCTATTGAATTTACATCATCATAATGTGAGCCAGTCCACAGTAATGAACCATTTACAATCGGTATAAATGTTACATAAATTGAATGGTTAGCAAAAATATTCTTGAAAGTATAATTTCGAACAACATCTAAAATAGTTCCCCCTTTAATTTTATCAATCACAATTTTCTCAACTGTGTATCCACTATCAGGCGTTATTGTAAAGGTAAGATTGCTTCCCGCATTAACGATATTAATACCGAACGGAGAAATTGTGCCATTATTTCCCGCAATCGCGGTAACCACATACGTCAATGGAGCAGTTCCGGCATTCCACATCGTGAGCGTACTATCTTCACTTCCTGAAACAATTCTTGAACCATCAGGGCTCATTGCAACCGCACAAACGCTTCCGTTGTGGTTTCCACTCCAAAGAAGTGTATGATTGATGTCATTCCATACTTTTAATGTGCTATCGTCACCCACAGTAATCACCTTTGAATCATCCGGAGAAAACAAAACGAAATTCACTTTCTTACTGTGTTGCGCTACCCATCTTCCTGGAATCCCAACATTTAGTACTTCGAACTTTCCACTTTCATCACTATAAACTAATCGAGTTCCGTCACTATTAAAACATGCGCTTGTAATTCCTGAATTACTGCTATTACCAGTAATCCAATCATTTTCATTCCAATCCCATACACCCCATCCTCCTTCATATCCACCCAAAAAAATTTGAGAACCAGTTGGGCTGAACTCGACAAAACTAATTCCCTCTTCAAAATTATAATTCCATAACAATGTTCCATCGTCAGAATTCCAAACTTTGCACGTACTATCTTTGCTTCCAGATGCAACTTGTAAACCATCGGGGTTAAATTTAACAATGGTTACATCGCCATTATGACTTCCTGCTAAAAGAACAGAACCGTCGTTGATATTCCAAACTCTCACCGAATCATCTTCGCTTCCTGTTACAATTGAAGAACCATCGGGATTCATAGCGAGGGAAGTTATTTTTCCATAATGCATTCCTGTCCAAACCAAAGTGCCGTCGCTTACATTCCATACTTTTATTGTATTGTCGTAACTTCCCGAAACAACTTTTGAATTATCGGGACTAAAGGCAACAGCAATGACTGTATCGTTGTGGTTTGCAGACCAAAGGAGTGAACCATCAATTGCATTCCAAACTTTCACGCTATTATCGCTGCTTCCCGAAACGACTTTTGTTTCATCGGAACTATACGCAACGGAATTTACCGCGCCGTTATGATTTCCCGTCCACAGTAAATCTCCCCCGTGTAATGCCTCAAACGTTGCGTGTATAGTGTGATTGCTAAACACATAACTGAACGTATAACTGTTTAATGCGCCAAGATTTATTCCATCTACAAAAACATCTTTTACAACATATCCGCTATCGGGAATAATTGAGAACGTTCGATTCGTCCCATGCACCACTGGGATATTACCTGCGGGAAATATTTTCCCGTTTGCTCCTGCGGTTGCAAATATCGTATCAACTGGAGGAGTTGAACCCGAATACCAAACTTTTATTGTATTATCCCAACTTGCAGAAACAATTTTTGAGCCGTCGGGACTGAATAAAACGTTTGTAATATCATCGTCGTGAATTCCCTCCCAAAAAAGTAACCCATTCTGCGGTTCTCTATCTTCTATTTCATAGTCTTCATATAAATTTGCAATAACTACTTGTGTACCTGCAGGATGGAAACTTAAAATTTGTTCTTCAACGTTAAAATCTCCTTCTTCGCTCCAGAGAATCGTTCCATTCTCAGGGTTCCACGCTTTTAGGGAATCATAACTTATTGTAACAATACTATTCCCATTTGGATTGTAATACACTAAATACAAATTATTATTTTGTGTTCCACTCCACAACAATGAGCCGTCATTCGTATTCCACAAATTTATTACACCATTTTGATCGATTGAAACAATTTTAGAATTATCTGGACTACAAGCAATGCCATTAACATCATTAGTATGGTTCCCCGTCCAAAGTAATGTTCCGAAGTTTACATCATAAACGTACACTTTATAATCCTCTCCTGCTAAAATCAACTTGGAATCATCTGAACTGAAAATGGGTAGGTAATGAAATGTAGAATTGTACGCAGACCAAAGCAGGGAACCGTCATTTGCGTTCCACATTCTTACAGTATCGTCAAAGTCTATTGAAAGAATTTTATCTCCTTGTTTATTGTACATCAGGCGATAATAACCACCGCTTGATTGAACAACTGACCAGAGTAATACTCCACTGCTTGCATCTCGAACTTTAATTGTATCACGAGTAGGAGAAAGTATCTTTAATCCATCTGGACTAAATGAAGTTATTATGAAACCATCATGAGTATGCTCACCAACCCAAAGCAATGAACCATCATTACTATTCCATACTTTGAAATTCTCATAATCAATAGAGAGTATCTTGCGACCATCCGAACTAAATGAAACCCCTGATATTCCGTGCCCGCTATCGTGTCCTGCAATCCAAAGCAGTGTTCCGTCACTTGCGTTCCACACACGCAAAGTATCATCACCGCTTCCCGAGACTATTTTTGAGTTATCCGGACTAAACGCAACGGAAGTAACTCCATCACTATGCACTCCAGTCCACAATAACTCGCCCGGTTGTTGCGAAAAAGCAGGGGAAATAAAAAGACAAAACGTTGCTAATTTTAAAATGTTTCTAAATTTTTTCATAACATAATCCTTTCCTAAAAAAATGAGTGAAACATCGCAGCCAAATTTTTGACTACTTCTACAGTAAAATTACTAATATTCTTCCACGAATCCAATTATCACTGAAAGAGGGAAAGAGAAGTTTCTGAAACGACGGTCAATTACTCACCTACTTTTTCATATCTTTTCCCGCTTTTTTCAACACATTATCCCTATTGAATGAATATCCTTTTTGTTTCGAGTGAAGTCGAACCGTTTTCCAAAACCGGCGGACTTGCTGACGTTTCCGGTGCATTGCCAAAAGCGTTACAAGCGCTTGGTCACGATGTTCGTGTTGTTACTCCCCAATATCGCAATGTTGACGTAAAGAAACATATTCTGCACTTGGCAGATGGCATTGGAGAAATCACGCAATCCATCGGAGATAAAACTACAAGCGCGTCAATAATGATTTCTTCCATCGGAAAAGGTGCAGAAGAAACTCCCGTCTATTTTATTGCCAACAAATACTATTTTGACCGCGATGGATTGTATTCCGATACAAACCGAAACGCCGACTATCCCGATAACGACGAACGATTTATTTTCTTTTCCAAAGTCGCTCTTGAACTTTGCAAGCGCATCAACTTTCGCCCCCATATAATTCATTGCAACGATTGGCAGAGCGCGCTTATTTGCCCGTATTTAAAATTGTTTTACGCGCAAGATTCTTTCTTCGCAAAAACAAAAACAGTTTTCACCATTCATAATCTTGCCTATCAGGGAGTGTTTGGAAAAAACGCTTTTGAAAATACCGGTTTGCCGAATTGGACTTACGATAGAGAGTTTTTGGAATTTTACGGCTGCATCAATTTTATGAAAGCGGGAATTGTCTTTGCTGATGCAATAACTACCGTAAGCAAACGATATGCAGAAGAAATTTGTTCAAGCGAAGAATTTGGTAATAAATTGGAAGGACTGCTTCGCAAACGGAAAAATGTTCTCTTCGGGATTTTAAACGGCATTGATACGACAATTTGGAATCCTGCGGTAGATAAACTTATTCCGGCTCGTTTTGATATGTATAATCTTGAAGCGAAATACAAAAACAAAGAGTCGCTCATAAAATCTTTTCGACTTCCGCATCGGTGGAATGTTCCTATCATTGGAATTATTTCCCGTCTCGTTGACCAAAAAGGATTTGATATCATTGCAGGAATGGCGCATACATTACTGCAACACAACGTTCAAATGATTATTCTCGGAAGCGGCGAGCCGAAATACGAACGAATGTTTTCCGAGTTACAAAAATCGTTCGGGGATAAAGTCGGCGTGTATCTCGGCTTCAATAATGAAATGGCGCATTTAATCGAAGCGGGAAGCGATATGTTTTTGATGCCGTCGAAATATGAACCGTGCGGACTCAACCAAATGTATAGTTTGAAATACGGAACTGTTCCCATCGTTCGCGCAACCGGCGGGCTCGATGACACGATTGAAAATGTTTCCGAAAACGGTGAAACAGGAACAGGATTTAAGTTTTGGAATTACACCAGCGGAGATTTATACAACACGATTATGCGCGCTCTCGCTTTTTACCAGTATCGTCCCGATGTGTGGCGGTATATAGTTCTCCGTGGAATGGCAAAAGATTATTCGTGGGAAAAGTCTGCAAGAGATTACGAGCAGTTGTATAAAATGGTACTTCTACATTGAGCATTGAGCATTCTACATTCTACATTTCGTATTTTAATTTCCAATGTAGAATGTTCAATATCCAATGTTCAAGTTTCTTATTCTACATTGAGCATTGAACGTTCTACATTCTACATTTCGTATTTTAATTTCCAATGTAGAATGTTCAATATCCAATGTTCAAGTTTCTTATTCTACATTGAGCATTGAACGTTCTACATTCTACATTTCGTATTTTAATTTCCAATGTAGAATGTTCAATATCCAATGTTCAAGTTTCTTATTCTACATTGAGCATTGAACGTTCTACATTCTACATTTCGTGTTTTAATTTCCAATGTAGAATGTTCAATAACCAATGTTCAAATTAATTCAAGAATAAATTATGGAAGAAACGAAAAACAGAATTTATGATTTAGAAGAACGGCTTATTCAGTTTGCTCTGGGAATAATTTCATTAGTTGAAAAGTTGCCTGACAATAAAATTGGCAACCACATTGGCGGTCAAATTCTCAGAAGCGGAACATCGCCTGCCCTAAATTATGGTGAAGCACAAGCCGCCGAATCAAAAACAGATTTCATTCACAAAATGAAAATTTGTTTAAAGGAACTTCGAGAAACGAGAGTAAGTTTGAAAATCATTATTCGAAAGCCGCTTGTTAATAATATCACTGAAGCAGAAACACTTTTAAAAGAATGTAGCGAACTAATATCCATCTTTGCAAAAAGTATAGACACGGCGAAGAAAAATAATAAATAGAAAACTTCTACATTGATAATTGAACATTTTACATTCTACATTTTATTAATTTCCAATGCAGAATGTTCAATGAACAATAACTAAGTTCTGTTACTTCTACATTGATTATTGAACATTCTACATACTACATTTCAATAAATGAACAATATTGCAGTTTTTCTGGATAGAGACGGAACCATTAACGAAGAAATTAACTTTATCTCAAACCCGGATGAACTCGTTCTTATTCCTGATTCTGCAAAAGCAATTCGGGAAATGAATGAACTCGGTCTGAAAGTATTCATCATTTCCAACCAATCGGGAATTGCACGCGGATATTTTTCGGAGAATGATTTACAAAAAGTGAACGAACGTTTGCTTCAATTATTGAAAAACGAAAACGCATTTATTGATAAAATTTATTACTGTCCCCACATTGATGAAGATAACTGCGATTGCAGAAAACCGAAACCGGGAATGTTGAAGCAAGCAGAACAGGAATTTGGCATTGACTTGAAAAAATCGTTCGTCGTCGGCGATAGATTTGTTGATGTTGATGCAGGAAAAAACGTTGGAGCGAAAACAATTTTAGTGAAAACAGGTTACGGCGAAGAATCACTCAAATGGGGAAATGATAACAATCAACACGCAGATGTTACTGCACAAAATTTATACGAAGGAATTCAGTTTATAAAAAAAATACTCGATGAATAAATATTTCAAATTACGAATTACAAATTACAAATTACAAACGATAGTCGCCCGTCATTGGTTATTGGTCATGAGTGTTCTGCTCCTCGCTCCATACTCCTTGCTCTTCATTTCTTGCAGCGAAACACCAAACTCTGTCGGGAAAAATTTACTCCCGAACAATGGCGATGTCAATATAGATTCTGTTGTGGTTTTTGCAGATACCGGCGGAACGGTCGCGAAGCCAATCAATGGAGGAACACTCAGATTGTTCCTCGGCGAAAATTTCACTGCAGGATTGAAGGCAATTTCTCTCCTTCGGTTGGAAATTCCTACCGTCTTGGATACAGCCCGGATTGATTCAGCGAAGTTTTCATTCCGAATGAATTACACTGTGTATAACGAAAATAATTTCAGTGCACCAGTTAATTTTTATGCAATTGATTCCTCGGTAGATTTTTCTGCATTTCGTTGGTCTTCGTACGATTCGCTTTCTCCGTTTCTTGGAACTGCAATTGCGCAACTCACGCCACAACAACTCGCTGATTCCGTTTTTGAATTCACGATAGATTCTGCAACAGCGCGAACGGTGATTTCTTCTTCGAAATTCGGCTTGCTCCTGCGAACGCAAAACTCGCTCATCGGATTTGAATCGTTTCCGTACACGTTTTCCCATTCGCCGCGCCTTAAAGTCTTCTATACAATAAATGATACTACATCGGATACGCTCCTTGTTACAAAAGGGAAAGGAGTTTTCGTTGCCAATAAAACTCTTCCTCCAACGCCCGAAGTGATTACGATACAAGCAGGAATTGCTGAACGCGCGTTTCTCCGCTTTAAAACTCTCACTGATTCGATTTCTGCATTTTCTACTGTCTTCAAAGCGCAACTTATTTTACAGCAAGCATCTCCATTTCAGTTTGAAGAAAATTCTCAGCCGATATTCCTCCAACAATTGCGTGAAAATAATACCGACTCGTTATTTAACAATGGAATTTTTAACAATACGTTAAGTCAAACCGATTCTATCGTGTCATTTGATGTGAAAGAAACCGTACAATATTGGCTTAATGGCGGAACACAATACGGAATTTTGCTTCGTTCTAAAAGCGAAAATAACTCTCTCGATAATTTTCATTTACACAATTTTAACGCGTTGCAACCTTCACTTCGTCCGCGCATAGAAATTTTTTACAAAAAAGCACAATGAAACACATTTTCAATTTTACATTTTATATTTTCAATTTAAGAAATAAGAAATATTCTTACTTCTTGCTTCTTACTTCTTACTTCTTACTCATCGCTCCCTGCTCCCTGCTCTATACGCAAGGTTCTGTCTATTCCCAATTCGGTCTCGGAGAAATCAGAACAACAATAAACACAAGGAGTTTTGCAATGAGCGGCATCGGGGTTGCCTCCAAAGAAAAACGCTCTTTCGATTTTTCTCATCCGGCAACGTGGGGAGAAATCAATCGAACAATATTTTCAGCAGGATTTTATTATCAGGGAATAAAAAGTTCCGACGCTACAAATAGTGTTTTTTTAAGTAAAGGAAATTTTAACGGTGCCGCGCTTGCTTTTCCGGTGTATATGCCGAAAAATATCGTCTTCGGTATCGGCATTCTCCCCGTTACCAACGTGAATTATGAAGTGCAAAATTCTGATGCGCAACGTGGTATTAATTATTCGACTAAATATTTCGGAAGCGGCGGACTCTCGCAATTTACTTCGGGACTTTCCTATAATCTTTCCGAGCAACTTTCGTTCGGGTTTGCGTATAATTATTACTTCGGAACAATTGAGCGGAATGAACATTTCCTTTCCTACTCATTGCAAACGGTAACAACAATAAAAACACTTTCACAACACTATAGCGGAAGCGGATTGCAACTTGGCGCATTGTATAAATTTCCCCGGAGTTTATTCAACACAAAACAATTTTCTCTCGGTGTGCAATTTTCTGCTCCGGTTACTCTTTCTACGGAAAATGATTCTATCGTGAAATATTATGCGACAGATGATTTTTACAGTCAGAACCCAACCTCTGTTCGCGCAAACACGAGTCAGAGTTTTTCTACACTGCTTCCGTTGAATTTCAGCGTCGGCGCTTCATCTCAAATTGACGAGCAATTTCAAGTAGGGATGGAACTTCAGTTTCAAAACTGGAAGAATTTCAAAGAGAATACTATCCATCCCAAAGAATTTGAAAACAGTATTCGTTTCGGAGTTGGCGGCGAGTACCTTGCGATAAAAAATGAAAGCGGCGAGCCCTACTTTTCCCGCATTGCATATCGCTTCGGACTTCATTATGCAAAAACACCGTATGTCATTAACGGAACGAGCATAAATGAAATTGGCATAAGCGCAGGATTCGGTTTACCTGTTGCATTGGAATCGCGATTGAACTTCGGGTTTGAATTTTCGCAGAGAGGGAAAACCGATTTGAATTTGCTTAAAGAAGATATTTTTCGTTTGATAATTTCGTTTGATGCAAATGAATTGATGTTTGTGAGACCGGAGAAAGAATAAATTTATCTTTTCGATTGGAATATCATTAGTCAGTCGTCATTGGTTTTTTGTAAATCTCAAAATATTTCAACGCGATACTAATTACCAATGACGAATTACCAATTACTGTTTACAAACAAAGAAAAATAATTCCCTATCACTGATTCTTTATAAAACAGCGAAAATGAAAATTGCCCTTGCAAGCGACCACGCCGGATTTGAATACAAAGAAAAAGTTAAACAACTTCTTTCTTCTCTCAATATTCCCTTTGAAGATTTTGGCACGAACTCGACTGATTCTGTTGATTATCCAGATTACTCACACAAAGCATCACAAGCAGTTTCAAATGGATATTGTGAACGCGGAATTTTAGTTTGCGGAGCGGGAATTGGAATGTCCATCGTTGCAAATAAACACAAAGGAGTTCGCGCGGCGGTGTGTGAAAGTGTGGAAAGCGCAAAACTCGCGCGACAACACAACGATGCAAACGTTCTTTGCTTCGGAGCAAGAATTACTGAATGGAATGTTACCGAACAAATTGTCAAAGTTTTTCTCGAAACGGAATTTGAAGGAGGAAGACATTCTCGAAGAGTTGAAAAGATTCATTTGCTTACTTCGTTGTGAGGAAAATGAAATACTTAAACAAAAATAGAACACGGATGACACAGATTGTTGCGGATGTTCACCGATTGAAATCCGTGCGAAATCTGTTGCATCCGTGTTATCAGTGTGCTATTATTTATTTTACAAACGTTTGAAATGATACGCAAAGAACGCCAACTCACCGACGACTATCTCGTTATTTCGGAAAATGGTAAAGTGGTAAAAATAAAAGCGAGAGAGATTAAGAAATAAAATAAAATTTTAGATTTTACATTTTAGATTGAAAATATTATGAACTCAACTGAATTAACGCTTACTCTACCAACGGAAGAAATTGCTTTTGCAAAACAATATGCTCTGCAACATGGAATGACCGTCGAAGAACTTGTTGATAGATTCATCAAACAACTTCAACAGTCAAGGGGTAAAATTCATTCAGAAGTTGAAAAATTTTCTGGAATCGTTCCGAGCAATATTGATGCAGAAAAAGAATATTACGAACATTTACAGAAGAAACAACAAATTGCAACCCTCTATAAGCAAGAAGATAAAACGTTGGTAAACGAAGGTATGCAAGATTATTTAACTGGATTGCAGAAAGAAGATAAACTTTAAAAAGAAACACTTATGAATACTACATTATCAGTCCGAATAAAAGAAAAATTAGCAAAGCGGTTGGATTCTGTTGTTGAAGAAACAGAACGTCCGCTTGACTATCACGTTCAAAAAGCAATTGAAAATTATTTGGATGAAGAAAAAGATTTAGAAATTGCGCTCGTTCGTTCAAAAAATAAATCCGCTCAATACATTTCAAGTCAAGAACTGCGAAAGCGATTAAGTGTTTAGAATCAAATACAACGATTCGATTGACAAGGATTTGGAAAAACTTCCGAAGAAAGAAGTGAAAAGAATTCTTGATAAAATTGATTCTGAACTTTCCTTAAAAGCACATCTCTTTCCCGAATTGAAAGGCAAATACAAAGGAATGCGTAAACTCAGAATGGGAAATTACAGAATCGTATTTGATATAGTTGGCGACTTAGTTCGAATACAAAGAATCGGACATAGAAAAGATGTGTATAGAAATTAATAGCCGTATAACGGTGAATTGAAAAAATGAAGAACTTAAACTCAAATAGAACACTGATGACACAGATTGTTGCGGATGTTCACCGATTGAAATCCGTGCAAAATCAGTTGCATCAGCATTATCAGTGTGCTATTAACTATTTTTCTAACGTCAGAAATGATAAATAAAGAAGAAAGAACACAACTTCGAGAAAAAATTCTCCTCGGAGTTCAATTAGGAATTGAGCGACTCATTAAAGAACGCCAACTCACTGACGACTATCTCGTTATTTCAAAAAATGGTCTATGACTCGTAGAAAAAAATGGTAAAAATAAAAGCGAGAGATATAAAGAAGTAGAATAAAATTTTAGATTACTTGAATAAAAACAAAGAAATCAATATGAACTACTGGACAGAACTTAGCATTCAATTTGCAAATCAACGGAATTATCTCGACCAACTTTTCAAAGTATATCCGACTATTCCCGAAGGGATTCGAGATATTGATAAAGACAAATGGAACAAAATTGTTTCGGCATTTGAAAAGAAAAACAACGATGAGTTGCTTTCCAATCTTTTGGAATTAGAATTATTTCCAATCAAAGATTCTTATGTTGCATATCTGAAGCGAGATAGAACTGCATTATCGAGAAATCCCAAAACTGTTCAAAGACTTTGTTCCCGTCTTTACGAAATGGGATTGGATGAAATTTTTGAAAAGAGCAGTGAACCGAAAGAAACGAATCGTCAAATTGGTCCACTTTTCAGAAGATGGATTCAAAGAGAAACATTGGGTTACAAACTACTGAACACAAAAGAGTTTTCAGAAAATAAAGATGATGCAATTCTTGATGCTGGCGATGCGGAACTTATGGATTTTGCAAAAGAGAATTTGAATTACAAAGGAACGAAAGGTTTGGATTTCGTTGCACGAATCAATGAAAAATATGTCATCGGCGAAGCAAAATTTCTTACCGATTTCGGCGGACATCAAAACGCACAATTTGAAGATGCAAAAAATTTACTCAAAGATAAATCTGCAAAAGCGATAAAGATTGCTATACTTGACGGCGTTCTTTATATTCAAAGTAAAAATAAGATGTATAATTTTCTTGTCAAGCATAAACAAAAGTATAACATTATGAGTAGTTTAGTATTGAAAGAATTTCTTTATCAACTCTAACGTTTATGGAACTCACGTACGATAGCAAGAAAAGTAAAAGTGAAATTTTAAAACTCACTCCGAAAGCAATTCTTCAAAAAAATTTTGAAAGTTCTCTTTCTGATAACTTTCTTTTTAAAGGAGATAATCTCAATGTAATGCAAGCGTTGTTGAGCGATTTTCATTTGAGAGGAAAAATTGATTTAGTGTACATTGACCCGCCGTTTGCAACGAACACAGTATATCGAAGCGGAAAACATCGAACAGCGACAATCAGCAGCAGTGAAAAAGATGCAATTGCGTACACTGACCATTTAGTTGGTGAGGAATATTTAGAATTTTTACGCGAAAGACTTTTTTTCATTAGAGAATTGATGTCGGAAAACGCTTCTATTTATTTGCACATTGATTACAAAATTGGTCACTATGTAAAAATAATTATGGATGAAGTTTTCGGAGTAGAAAATTTTCGCAACGACATCACGAGAATAAAATGTAACCCGAAAAATTTTGAACGAAAAGGTTATAGCAACATCAAAGATTTGATTTTGTTTTACTCGAAATCGGAAAAATTTATTTGGAACGAACCGCTTGTTGACCAAACAGAAGAACAATCTCAAAAACTTTTTAACAAAGTAGATGCAAACGGAAGACGCTATACAACGAATCCACTTCACGCGCCGGGAGAAACGAAGAATGGAAAAACCGGAGGTTTGTGGCGCGGAATTTCTCCACCATCGGGAAGGCATTGGCGATATTCTCCCGAAGTTCTCGACGAGTTAGAAAGAAATGGTTTAATCGAATGGTCGGGAAATGGCGTTCCAAGAAAAATTATTTATGCAGACGATTATACACAAAAGCGAATGCAGGATATTTGGGAGTTCAAGGATTCGCAACAACTAACATATCCAACGGAAAAAAATATTCAACTGCTTTCAACAATAATAAAAAATTCTTCTCATAATGATTCGTTAGTGTTCGATTGTTTTTGCGGTTCGGGAACAACACTTGTCGCCGCTTCGATGCTGAATAGAAAATGGATTGGCATTGATAAATCCGAACTCGCAATAGAAACAACTTCTAAAAGATTAAACAACGAAATGCCATTGCTTTCTTCTTACACATATTATGAACAAGTTGAGGAAGAGAAAACTACATTGAAAATGAAAGTGAGAAAAAATTCCATCATTGCCCACGCAGCATAATGTAGTATTTCATTTCATTTCTTTTCCTTTTTTTAGCATCCCGTCAAAGCGGGATACCAAAAGAGGAAGAACATACACACTTCGACTTCGCTCAGTGTGACGAAATCTTAAATCACAAAAAAATTTATGACCAACTTAAAACAATTCGACTCCGAAATTTTTCAATCACTCGAAAACGAACGCAACCGACAAAACACAAAACTCGAACTCATCGCTTCAGAAAATTTTGTGAGCAAAGCGGTAATGGAAGCAATGGGAAGCGTGATGACAAATAAATACGCCGAAGGTTATCCGGGCAAACGCTATTACGGTGGATGCGAGTTTGTTGACGTTGCGGAAAATATTGCGCGTGAACGAGCAAAAAAACTTTTCGGCGCGGAGTATGCAAACGTGCAGCCACATTCGGGTTCGCAGGCAAATATGGCGGTGTATTTCACGTTTGTAAAACACGGCGATAAATTGATGGGAATGAATCTTTCGCACGGCGGACATTTAACACACGGCTCGCCGGTAAATTTTTCGGGACAGTTTTACAACTTCGTTGCGTACGGCGTGAACAAAGAAACCGGTTTCATTGATATGAATGAAGTCGAAGACCTTGCGACAAAAGAAAAACCGAAAATGATTACGGTCGGCGCATCGGCATATTCGCGCAACATTGATTACAAAGCGTTTCGCGCGGTTGCGGATAAAGTCGGCGCGTATTTGTTTGCGGATATTGCTCATCCCGCGGGACTCATCGCAAAAAATTTATTGAACGATCCGCTCCCGTCTTGTCACGTGGTAACTTCCACAACGCATAAAACATTGCGTGGACCTCGCGGCGGTTTGATTTTACTCGGAAAAGATTTTGAAAATCCGTTTGGACTTGTTGCACCGAAAAGCGGACGAACAAAAATGATGAGCGAACTTTTGGATTCGATGGTGATTCCGGGAATTCAAGGAGGACCATTGATGCACGTAATCGCAGCGAAAGCAGTTGGGTTTTTAGAAAACTTGCAGCCGAGTTTTGAAACATACGCAAAACAAATTATTGCAAATGCAAAAGCGTTAGCGAATAAACTTATTTCACTTGGATATAATATTATTTCCAACGGCACGGATAATCATTTGATGTTGATTGATTTGCGCAATAAAAATCTCACGGGAAAAGCCGCGCAAGAAGCATTGGATGAAAGCGGAATTACGGTAAATAAAAATGCCGTTCCTTACGATACACAATCACCGTTAATTACCAGTGGCATTCGTGTTGGAACTCCCGCAATTACAACTCGCGGAATGAAAGAACGTGAAATGGAAATCGTTGGAGAATTGATTGATGAAGTGTTGCGAAATGTGGGAAATAAAAAAGTGTACGAAGATGTTGCGGAGAAAGTGAAAGCGTTGTGTTTAGGATTTCCGTTGTATGTATAACGTCTTTGCCTCTTCGCTTGAGATAAATATATTTGCATCGTTAATTTGAAATATCACTATGGAAAAAACTGATTATATCGTTTCCGATCAGGAAATAATGGATGGAATTCCCGTACTTCAAGGAACACGATTTCCCGTGTACATCATTCTCGAAATGCTGGATGAGGGTTTTTCGTTTTCCGAAATACAAAAAGAGTATCCGTTTCTTTCCGATGAACAAATTCACGGTGCAATTCATTTTGCAACCGAGTGCGTTTCTCTTCCGTTGGCAGCATAATGAAAATTCTTCTTGATGAATGCATTCCGTTTCCGTTGAAAGATTATTTTTTTTCTCTCGGATACGAAGTGGAACACGTGAAACTTTCCCTATTCGAAGGATTGAAAAATGGTGAACTATACGAGCAAGCAAAACTGCATTACAATATTTTCGTTACGAACGATAAACACTTCAAACATCCGCTTCTCTTCCCGCCAGCATCAACACTCGGAATAATTTATCTTCGCATTGCTCCTAATCATTCGCAATATTTCATTCAAGGACTGAATCATTTTCTTTCTTCACAAACATTAGATTATGTAATCGGAAAGAAAGTCATTATCAGAAGAAATGATTTTGAATTTGTCTTGTAATTTATAATGTCCGATTCCGAATTCGAAATACCACAAGAGCCAAAGGAAGAACTCGAACTTTCTTTTCTCGACCATCTCGAAGAGTTGCGTTGGAGAGTTGTAAAAGCATTGCTCGGAACGCTCATTGCAGTAGTTCTTTGCGCATACTTTTCAGATTTCCTCGTCAATGAAGTTGTGCTTGGACCGATTCAACGAACAAATCCTCCGCTCAAACTCATCAACACAATTCCGTACGGACAAATTACGCTTTATATGATGGTTGTGTTAGTTGCTAGTGTAATCGTAAGTTCGCCGTGGCTTTTGTATCAACTCTGGAAATTTGTCGTTCCCGCATTGTACTTAAAAGAGAAAAAATATCTATCCGGAGTTGTCTTCTTCACCACGTTTTGTTTTCTTGGAGGCGTTGCATTCGCGTATTTTTTGATGCTTCCGTATATGCTGCAATTTTTCTCGACGTTCGGTTCCCCGCAAATTCAAAACCTTATTTCCGTCGGCGATTATATGGGATTCGTTCTGCAAATGATTTTACTTTCGGGACTTATTTTTGAATTGCCGATGATTACTTATTTTCTCTCCAAGTTTGGAATTTTAACCCCGGCATTTATGCGACATTATCGCCGTCATTCAATTGTAGCCATCTTTATACTTGCAGCAATTCTTACGCCAACAACCGATGCCGTAACGATGGCAATGTTTTCCGCCCCGATGTTAATTTTGTATGAAGTCAGCATTTGGATTTCAGCGGTTGTTCATCGAAAGAAAACAATAACCTTGTAATCGTTGGCTCGTTCGTTAGTTACCTCTACCTAGCAAACGAACTAACGAACCAACGAACTAACAATTATAGACAATGAATCTTAAAGACATAAGTTTACCAATCGAAAAAGAACTGAAAACATTCGATGAGGTTTTTCGCAACGCAATGCGCTCGAAAATATTTCTCGTTGATGCGATTACGCGCTACATCTTAAAACAAAAAGGAAAAAAGATGCGACCGATGTTGGTTCTTCTGTGCAGCAAATTGTGTGGAGGAATTAACGAACGCACATATCGCGGCGCAGCATTAGTGGAAATTTTACACACTGCAACGCTTATTCACGATGATGTGATTGATGAAGCAAACACGCGCCGCGGACTTCCCTCAATAAATTTTGTTTGGAAAAACAAGGCGTCGGTGTTGATGGGAGATTTTCTTCTTGCGAAAGGATTGCTGCTTTCGCTCGATAACGATGATTTTTCTTTTCTGAAAATTATGAGCGATTCCGTTCGGCGAATGAGTGAGGGAGAAATTTTAGAAATTGAAAAGAGCAGAAGTTTAAGCGTTGACGAAAAAACATACTTCAAAATTATTTCCGATAAAACTGCATCGCTTATTTCTACCTGCACGGAAATTGGCGCAGCGGCAGGTTCTATCAATGGAGAATACAGAAATGCAATGCGCGACTTCGGAGAAAATCTCGGGCTCGCATTTCAAATCCGTGACGACTTGCTTGATTTCGTCGGAAAGAAAAGTATTACAGGAAAGCCAACCGGCGGCGCCGATTTGAAAGACAAAAAAATTACACTTCCGTTAATTCACGCATTAGAAAAAGCCCCGCGAACAGAAGCAAATTCAATTTTGAAAATCATCAAGAACGGCGCGGATAAAAACGGTGCGCAAACTGTTTCTACGTTTGTTTACGAATACGGAGGAATTGAATATGCTACAGGTAAATCAATGGAGTATGCAGAAACGGCTAAAGATATTTTGCGGCAATTTCCAAACTCGCCAAGTAAACAATCCTTGCTTTCGTTTGTGGATTTTGTGGTAACGAGAATGCATTAAACTGCGCTGGGTTTCTCAACGAATGCTCACTTCGTTGGTGAGTTCGTTGACATCACCGGGGAGAATGGGAAAATGATTCGCGAGCACTTCACCGATTTTTTCAAGGGCAATCAGTAACGTTTCGAACATTTTTCCGTTCGCGAAACTTTCGGCAATCAACGATTCGATACTGTTCCAGAATACCTGGTCCACTTTCGTGCTAATCATTTCATCTTCGATGATTTCAATTTTGTTTTCTGAAAATAAGATGAAGAGCAACACGCCTGTTTTCATTCCGGTCTTATCCATACCCAGGTAATAAAATTCATTCAAGGCGAGTTCAGGAAGTGCCTTTGTTTGTTCATCACGGTTGCGTTTTATTTTTATCGCTACCCGTAATTCTGCGCTGGTCCGCTTTTCAATTTCTGCAATGCGTTGCGCGATAGTTTCCCGTTGAACTCCGGAGAGTATTTTATTTTTTGTCCATGCAAACATAACAAACTCACCTCATACTTATTTCATTCGTAAGTTCATCGCGGTCATCAGATTTTCTCGGAAAATGTTTTGCGAGAATGTCGCCGATGTTTCGTAACTCTTTGAGAATGCCATCCTTCACTTGTTTCTTATGAAGATGTTCCTGAAGTTCACCGGCAATTATCTCCCATGTTTTCGGTTCAACTTTTTTGTCAATCCCTTCATCGGCGATGATGCAAAACTCCCGTTCATCAACGAGGAAAAAAAGAAGTACTCCCGTTTTATCTTTTGTTTTATTCATCCCTAAACGATAAAATTCTTTCAACCCGACTTGATGCACTGATTTATTTTTCTCGAATAATCCACGGCGAAATCGCACTGCAAGCCGTATTTCTCCCGACGTTCGTAACTCCTGCTCATGAATACATCGGACGATTTCCTCTTGTTCGTCTTTCGTTAAGAAAGAATCCATTTTGTTCTTAAACATTATTCTCACACTCTGAATAGTTTACCATGAACCGCTCGCCCCGCCGCCGCCAAAAGAACCACCGCCCCCGCTAAAACCACCGCCTGAACTTCCACCACCAAATCCCCCGAACCCGCCGCCACCGAAGCCACCCAAAAATGGTCCGCCGCTCTGCCACCCGCTTCCGCTTCCAACAAAACTTCGTCTTCTCTTGGAAAAAACTCCTTGAAGAATAAAAGCAAGAATAATCAATCCGATATACATCAATGTTAAAGTATTCCCCTTTCGTTTGCTCGTCCTCTTTTCAGCAGAAAATTCTCCGGCGATTACTTTTTTCATCCCCTCCACGCTTGCAGAAATTCCTGCAAAGTATTGTTCTTGGCGAAATGACGGTTTAAGTATAGTTTCAATTATTTCAAACGTGAACGCATCGGTTAAAACACCTTCCAACCCGTAGCCGACTTCGATGCGCATCATTCGTTGTTCTTTCACAATCAAAAGTAACACGCCGTTATCTTTTCCTTTTTTTCCTATTTTATTTTTCTCGACGACTTGAATGGAGTAATCTTCCACACTTCCTTCTCCGATAGTCGGAACAATTAACACGACAATTTGATTCGAAGATTGCTCTTCATATTGCTGAAGTTGTATCTCAAGTCGCTCACGTTCCGTTTGACTGAGAAGGTTACATTGATCTGTAACGTATCGCGGGAGTGTTGGAATATTTTCCTTCTCTCCATAACTCGCCGTAACGGAAAAAATAAAAATGAGAATGAGAAAAAAATGTTTCACGAATATTGTATTGAAAAAATTCGGGTGTAAGTTAAAAGGAAATTGAGAGAAGAACAATTTTCAAGGCAAATAATTCATCATTCACTACTCGTATTTTTTTTTTAACATACAATTTTTGCCTTTTTCCTTCTCCCATCACAAAGATATGCACGAACTTATCAACAAGCAAACGGTAGATTTTTTTCACGGACTTCTTTTATTTTGGCGGAAATTGATTCGGAAAGTTCCAGCAAATCTTCGGCGGGAGGCTTAGGAGGGATTATTTATTCAACCTCAATCTTCACCGCCAACTGTTGCAATTCGACTTCGGAAAAACTTTTTTCCTCTTTTGCACGCTCGTTATAAAACTCTTCGAAGTCTTCTTTGTAAATCAATTTGACTTTGTTTTCCATAAAATACGGATGACCTATGAATGTTGATTCTTTTCTGAATATAGTTGCAAGTTTTCTTTCTCGTGATTTTGGCGCAACTATATACAATTGATTCGCAGTAGAAATTTCTACATCAAGCAAAGATGCAAACCGTTCTATTCCCGTATTGATAGATGTTGTTTCTTCTACTTCAAACGCATAACGGGGAATGTGTAACTTATCAAACCAAATTACATCTATTTGCTGAATTTTTTCTTTCTGATGTTTCGTAAGATTTTTAAACGGTAATGATTGTAACGAAACATCACTGAACCTCATTCCTCCATAACTATCCGCTGATTGCTCGCGTTTACCAATCCAACTTTTCAATCCGAGATAATTTCCAATTTGCACTAATCGAAATATTACTTCCGAATGTGTGTGCATTTCATTTTTTATCTTCACCAATTTATGAGCAAGTAAGGAATCAAAATTCATCGCAAGTTGGTCATCTCTTTCGCAATCCATAATCCGCTTTTCTTACTTTTGAACGCAACGTCATTCAATATTTCTTCAAGGTCTTTTTGTATCGGAAAACGAACTTCACTCTCAAACGTTTCAAACAACTCTTTATGAATTTCGTCAATTGTAAATCCCGCTGGCTTTTTGGAAAGAATACTTTGCAAATACATTTTGAATTCATCTTTGTTTTGAAAATAATCTTTTACAAACGCATTCTCTTTGCTTTCACTCGCTTTCACGTAGTAAAGATTGGTGCTTGGTTCAAAGACAAATAATTTCGAGTTGTTCAAAAACTGGTCGAGATTCAAATACTTCTTTTTCTTCGCATCAACAATGAGATTATTATTGTGCAACTTATCCAACACACGATTGTAGATTTTATCTATACCCGCTCCTTTATTTTCCATACACGCTCGTTCGATTTCGTTTAAGATATACTCTTGCAAATCATCTGTTTGGTCTTTCGCTGATACTTGAAATGTTTTTTGAAAATTTGCAATACGCTGACTGCACAAAACATTCGATGGATTTTTCTTCCAATGAATCGAAGAATTATTTGTGGGTTGAAATGTGCTTCCTTTAAATTCCGCGCCGCTCGATTCACATGCATCAATAATCGTATTCCAAAATTCTAAATTCTTATGCGCAAATACCACGGAAAGCCATTTCTCTTTTTTCAAAACGGTACTCATTGCTTGCAAACTTTTCGTCAGTAACTCTTCATATTCTTCTTTCGTTTTTTCTAAGTCCCCTCCTTCTATTATTTCTTGCTTTCTCGTTTGTTCTTTTATTTCAAACCCAAGCCACGCATTCCACATTGTTGATAAGTCGAGATATGCAATATTTCCTCCGTACGGCGGGTCAGTATAAATGAAATCAATCGAATTTTGTTTGACGTGTTTGTTTACATTGAGAACGGAATCATTGATGATTTTAAAATTCTTATCGACATCAAAACCTTTTGTAATTCTATTCCATTCTTCTTTTGCTTTTAAGATTCGCTTAAACCTATCTTGAAATCTATCCCAAACTTCCAACTCAGTAATCGCTTTCGGTTTCCAATATCTATACTGAGCAAACAAAGCACTTCCACCATCACCTAATTTAATTTTATCACCTTTTTGTCTCGTCTTACTTAAATTGTAAGTAATGTTTACCCTTGCAATTGTTGCAGAGAAAACAAGCTTCATTTGATTTCTTAAAACTACATTTTCAATTTTAGAAATCGCATTCCAAAGAATTGATATACCGATGAGTTGTCGTTTCGTCCACAGTTCTTCAACAAATTTTATATCGGAGTTTGCGGGCAATCGAATTCCTTTCGGATACCAATATGGAATTTCTTCTTTTGCAAGTTCTTTTTCGTCTTTCAACTTATCAATCCGTTGTATTTTATCTTCAACGCTATCGCGTATTTCATTGAAACAACTTAGCAACTTTTTTACATCAACTTGTTTCACCGTTTGTTCCGTAATAAAACACGCCAGTGGATTGATGTCGAGCATAATCGCTTTTCGCTGAAGTGTTAATGCTTCAATCGCCGTTACACCGGTTCCGCAAAACGGGTCAAGAATTGTATCGCCCTCTTTTGAATAATGTTTAATATATGCCGCGACAACATTACTTGCTTGTTTCGTAAAATACGGATGAACATACAAATGCCACGATTTATTTTTCTCCGGATTTATGGGGTGTTTAATGATTTGCATAAAATCACTAAACTTTTGCTGCTACCACTTTAGCAGCATATTGAATTAATTCTGTATTGGAAAGTAAACGATAGTTTTGGTCGTAATGAGAAATATTTGTCATAAGTTCTGTTCGGTTCAGAACTTCGGTGTGTCTTTATTGTTTGTCTTTCCGAATTCGTTTCGGAATCTACTTTGAGATTAAAATAAAATTCAAAGATTCTGAAATGAGTTCAGTAGAACGGTTCAATGATGTATCGGCTTATTTTGGAAAGTATGTGTACCTGAAAAGAAAAAAAGGGCGTGTTTTACTTATGCCCTTCGTACAGGTACTGCATACCATCCAAAAGAAGCACTTTCAAACTACGCCCACGGTGGGCGTAGTTTCAAGCATCTGTTCTTTTGGGTTTGAAATTGCAGTTTCGTACAAAGACAGCAGCCGAAGCTACGTTAAAAAGTTATAGTTCAGTTACTTGTTATGTGTTCATAAAAAAATGTTTGTAAAATTTCCGTGGTAAAGATAATTAAAATTTAGAAGTTGGTTTATTCATTCACAATCTAAAATTCCCTCAATGTGCATCTAACCAATTTTCTCCCACGCCAACTTCCACTTCTATCGGAACAGAAAGCGGTAAAGCGTTTTTCATACAATCGAGAATCATTTTTTTTGCCTTCACTTCTTTTTTCTCTGCGACTTCAAATACAAGTTCATCGTGCACTTGCAACAACATTTTCAATTCAGTATTCTTAATTCCTAATTCCTCATTAGCAATTGCATTATGAATTTTTATCATCGCAAGTTTAATCATATCCGCCGCAGTTCCTTGTATCGGCGCGTTGATTGCCTGCCGTTCTGCGTTTGAACGTGCGGAACCATTTTTGCTATTGATTTCGGGAAGATAACGACGGCGACCGAGCATTGTTTCCACGTAACCGTTGCGGCGGCAAAATTCTTTTGTGTCTTCGAGGAACTGTTTCACTTTCGGAAATCGTTCAAAATACTTTGCAATAATTTCCTTCGACTCCGATTGCGGAATTTGCAGACTCTGCGATAAACCAAACGGTCCCATTCCGTACATAATTCCGAAATTGATTTCCTTTGCGCGTCTTCGCATTTCCCGTTTCTCCATTGACATTCCGCTGAATAACTTTTCCGCCGTTGATGCATGAATATCTTCTCCGTTGCGAAATGCGGTTTGCAATCCTTCATCGCTACTCATATGCGCCATAATGCGTAACTCGATTTGCGAGTAATCCGCAGAAAGAATTTTCCATCCATCTTCCGTAATAAATGCTTTGCGAATTGAGCGACCAAGTTCCGTGCGAATCGGAATGTTTTGTAAGTTTGGTTCACTGCTCGAGAGTCTTCCCGTTGCCGCAACAACTTGATTGTACGAAGTATGCACTCGTCCCGTTTTTGGATTGATAATATTCGGCAGTGCATCAACGTACGTAGATTTCAATTTGTATAACGTGCGATGTTCCAAAAGTTTTTCGATGAGCGGATGTTCGTTGCGCAGTTCTTCCAGCACAGCAACATCAGTGGAAAATCCAGTTTTTGTTTTGCGTGAAGATTTCAAACCGAGTTTTACAAATAAAATATCTTGTAATTGTTTCGGTGAATTGATATTGAACTTTCCATCAGCAAATTTGTAAATCTCTTGCTCGAGATTTTGAAGATTTCTTTCCAACTCTTTCGAAAAGTCTATCAGAAATTTTGTATCGAGTTTTTGCCCTGTTCGTTCCATATCAGAGAGAACAAAGACAAGAGGGAAATCAACTTCTGTGCATACGGATAAAAGATTCCTCGACTTCGTTCCGCTTCGCTCCACTGCGCTCGGAATGACAGTATTATTGTTTTTTTCTTTTTCCAATTTCTCTTTCAACACATTATACAATCGCATCGTTATATCAGCATCTTCGCACGAATACTCGCAAATTGTATCGAGCGGAATTTCCCAAATCTTTTTTCTGTCTTTCCCCGTTCCAAGCAAATCATCGAACGAAATCATTTTGTAATTCAAGAACTCGATTGCCATCGCATCCAATCCGTGACGCGCGTTATTCTTCAAAACAAAATGCGCAATCATCGTATCGAAAATTTCTCCACATGTTTCAATTCCATAATTTTCTAACACCATCGCATCGTATTTTACATTCTGTGCAATCTTGAAAATCTTTTCGTTGATGAAAATCGGTTTGAGACGTTTCTTCAATACATCAAGCGTTATTTCGGTTTGAAATGGTTTGAGGTTTGAAGTTTGAGATTTGGGATTTGGGGTTTGGGATTTGTTTTGAGACGAAAATAAGTCTCCAATTACTTCAATCGCTTCTTCCTTTTTTGTTGAAATAAAATCAACCGCAACATAATATGCTTCCCGTTCTTTCATACAAAATGAAACACCAACAACTTCCGCTTCTAACGCATTTTCCGAAGTCGTTTCAGTATCAAAGACAAACTTTTTTGCTTTGGAAAGTTTTTCGCACAGTTTTAAAAAATCTTTTTCTGTTGTAATGAGATGATACTTGTGTACGTCAGTGGTAATGTTAGTTGTTGTTTCAAATTTGGAAACATCAAATGAAATATCTTCATCTTGCTCTTGGCTTTTAGCAATTGGCTCTTGCGTATCTACTGATTTCTGACTACTGACTTCTTTCTTCTCAATCTTCTTCAAAAAATTTCTAAACTCAAACCTCGTAAACAATTTCATAAGTTGTTCAACATCTTTTTCTTTGGCTTTGAGTTCGTGAATATTAACGCCAATCGGAACATTCACATCAATCGTTACCAGTTCTTTGGAAAGAAGCGCGAGTTCTCTGTGTTCTTCAAACTTTTTCTTCACACCTGATTTTTCAATCTTATCAATGTTTGCAAGAATGTTTTCAATGCTTCCGAATTGCTGCACAAGCGGAATCGCAGTCTTCTCCCCCACACCGGGAATGCCGGGAACATTATCAACTTTATCGCCAATGAGTCCGAGCACGTCAATGACTTGCGAAGGAGGAACGCCGAATTTCTGAAACACTTGAGCGTTGTCCACCAATTCCCATTCGCTGTATGCGTTTCCCGGCTTCAGCATTTTTATGAACGGCGAAATGAGTTGCATAAAATCTTTATCACTCGTAACAAGCATCGTGAGAATTTTTTCCTTCTCCGCTTTGCGAGCAAGTGTTCCCATAATATCGTCCGCTTCGTATCCATCCAATTCCAGAAACGGAATATTGAACGCGCGAACCAAGTCACGCAATAAACCGAGTTGTGGAATTAATTCTTCAGGAATTTCCTGTCGTGTTGCTTTGTACTCTTTATACATTTTGTGGCGAAACGTCGGTTCTTTCGTATCGAACACAACGGCGAAATATTCCGGCTTATCATCGTCCAATATTTTGAAGAGTGTATTCGCAAAACCATAAATCGCGCTGACGTTTTCGCCTTTCGATGTTCTGAGGGGATTCGTGATGAAAGCATAATACGCACGATACGCAATTGCCATTCCATCGAGTAAGTAAAGTCGGGGAGTTTGTGTTTCCATTTGCATTGTAAAAAAGCGGTTGGAATATAGAGAAGAAAGTTTCGAGTTTCAAGTTTTTTTCTTTTGTCGTTAGTTCGTTTGTTCGTTTATTTCCCACCGAAAAAATTATGCTCCTCTACCGCACAATTCTCCGCGCACATATCGGACCGTTTTTCTTTTCGTTCTTCACGCTGATGTTCGTCTTTTTGCTTCAGTTCATTATGCGTTACATTGACCAACTGGTCGGTAAAGGACTTGGCGGATGGCTTATTGCCGAACTCATCGTCCTCAATCTTGCGTGGATGTTGGTGCTTGCCGTCCCGATGTCGGTTCTCGTTGCCACGTTAATGGCGTACGGAAATCTCTCCTCCTCAAACGAAATTACCACAATGAAAGCGAGCGGTATGAGTGTGTACCGAATGATTGCTCCCTCCTTTCTTGTTGGGGGATTGCTTGCATTGTTCCTCGTGTACTTCAATAATGAAATTCTTCCCGACGCCAACCACCACGCAAAATCGCTCATTATAGATATTCGTCGTAAAAAACCGACGCTCACGATTGAAGCTGGAAAATTTTCCAACGATATTTCCGGTTATAGTATTCTCGCCCGCAAAACATTCGAACAATCCAACGAACTCGAAGGAGTAACAATTTACGATTATACAAACCCCGATACAGATATTCTCGTTACTGCAAAAAAGGGAAACGTCTCCTTTTCCCGCGATTTTGAAAACCTCATAATGGATTTAACCGATGGCGAAATTCACGAACTTGATGTAACGGATTATCACGCTTATCGTACTATTCGCTTTAACCATCATCGTATTGTAATGAATGTGGAAGGATTTATGTTCCAACGTTCCTCCGAGGGAACGTTTGAACGGGGAGACAGAGAACTCAGCGCTCCCGTTATGCAACTCCGGGTGGATTCACTGAAAATACTCATCAAAGAAATACGGAATTCGATTGGAGAAAAAATGAAAACGCATTTCACGAATCTTCTCGAAGGAAATTTTGGTTCAACCCAACGCTCCCAACAGCGGCAATTCACTCCGTACACGCAACAACTGGACAACTTTCGCTTTTTTTCTGCCTTGGTTTACAATGATATTGCACGATTAGAATACTATGAAAACGAAGCCGACGAATTTCTCGTAGAAATTCACAAAAAATATTCTATCCCCGTCGCGTGTATTGTTTTTGTTCTCGTCGGCGCACCGTTGGGAATGATGGTGCGGCGTGGCGGCTTCGGTATTGCGGCTACATTGAGTTTGGGATTTTTTCTCCTCTACTGGTCATTCCTCGTCGGAGGAGAAAAACTTGCCGACCGTGATATCATCTCGCCGTTTTGGGGAATGTGGTCTGCGAATATTCTCTTAGCGTTACTTGGCGTGTATTTGGTACGGCGCAGCATTCAACATTCTTCGGCGATGGATTACTTCTGGAAAAAGCGGTTTGCAAAAATGATTGACGAAATACATACCACGCCAAACGAATGAACATTCTCGACCGTTATATTTTGCGTCAGTTTTTTTTGACAACGGTCTTTGCGCTCGTTGCTTTCGTCGTTATCTTTGTCGTCGTGGATATGATGGAGAACCTTGATGATTTCCTCGATGCAAACGTCAGCGCGGGAATGACATCACTCTATTACATCTACTTTATGCCCGAAATTATCAAACTGATGATTCCTGTTGCGATGTTGTTTTCCAGTATGTTCACCACCGGAAAATTGAATACCTATTCCGAACTTACTGCAATGCGTGTCGGCGGCGTTAGTTTATACCGTTTCCTGTTTCCGTTATTTATCGTTGCGTTTTTTATCAGCGCCGCTTCAGTCTATTTCAACGGATGGATTGTTCCGAGAGCAAACGAAAAAAAACTCGCCATCGAAAGAAAGTATCTCGGCAAAAGTTTATCCGATGAAGAATCGAGTAACCTTTTTTTTCAAGTCGGAAGAAACCGGATGTGTTCATTAGGGCATATTGATGAAGTTACACGCACAGCGAACCGCGTCAGTATTCAGGATTTTTGGGCGCTCGATAAAACGGTGCTTGTCCAACGGTTCGATGCGCAAACAATGGTGTGGAATGATACAACAAAAGTATGGACAATGTTCGAAGGGGCGCAAAGAACATTTAAAGGAAGAAATCAAACTATCGAATTTTTTCAGCGAAAGGAAATTGCAGGACTAACATTTACTCCCGAGGACATCCGCAAAAAACAAAAAAAGCCCGACGAAATGAATTACGACGAGTTGGGAGATTTTATTGCTCATCAGGAAAGTCTCGGCAACGATGTTTCGCGGTGGCGCGTGGATTTTTATGGAAAGATTGCGTTCCCCTTTGCCGGAGTGATTGTGGTGTTATTCGGTGTGCCGTTTTCTTCTGTGAAAAGGAAAAGCGGTTTGGGTGTCGAGTTCGGTATTGCTGTTGCTGTCTGTTTTCTCTATATGGTTTTCCTAAAAGTGAGTCAGGTCTTTGGTTACAACGGCGACATCTCTCCCCTGTTAACCGCGTGGCTTGCAAATATTATATTCTTTGTTCTTGCCGTGTTCAATCTGATTCGCGTTCCGAAGTAAATGGAATATCCGATTCGGATGCGGAAAATATTCTTTTGATACACTTAATACTCGCTGGATAACTTTTGTCCCGTCCTCTTTCCGTTCTTTCAACTACTCCAACAAAAAATTAAACGTAACTACACACTTTTGTTTCACCTGTTCTTGCGAGAAAAGCAACGGTGCAAACTTCCATTCCCGAACAGCAACAATTGCCGCATCTACTAATCTTCTATCTGCAGTGAGAAGCGGCAGACATTTTTCTACTCTCCCGTCAGGTAATACCGTCGCCTGTAATTTCACTTGTGCTTTTACATTGGCTCCTTCGGGATAGCGCGGTAAATCACCGCTCAGGAGTTTACGCAATCCTCCTCCACTCCAAGCAACAGAATACCCCACCGTTCCGGCATTTGATTCTGTGGTTCCATTTCCTTCAACATTTCGGCTATCCGGCAACTCACCTGATTCGCCTGTTCCGTTGATAATTTCAGTAGGTGAATTTTTATTCTGGATTTCGTCAACACTCCGAACGCCGGAAGAAGCAATGAGATTTCGCTCATTGTGTTGTTGGGTAACCGGTTTTTCACTGTCCTGAAATTTTCTTTCCGGATTTTTCACTTTCGGTTTTTTCGCTCTGCTTTTTCGCGCGGAAGAGATAGATGCTTTTCCTGATTTTTGTAATCTCGGATTTGTAGTTGGTAGAGGAACCCCGCTTCCCCACGTAAGTTCTATACTTCCTGCAAACGAAGGAGTTTCAGAGGTAACGGTGTAAAGAATCATAATGACAAACAGGAATAGATGAAAGAGCACCGTTCCGAGCGCGGCGGTTTTTTGTTCTTTCTTTTGAGGGACCAACATCATCGCTTACGCGGTTTGGTTGGTTTTTCCTGAGCAGTAGCGATGAGAAACCGTGATGCGCCGATATGCTTTGCAATGTCCATCACTTCAACGGCGAGTTGCAGCGAAACTGTTTTATCGGCGTTAATAACGATGAGTCGTTCTTTATCATTGCCGAGTTGTTGTGCGAGGGTAGATTCGAGACGTCCTTTGGGAACAAGGAGATTGTTCACATAATACTGTCCCTTTTCCGTAATGGTGAGAACAATGTTTTGTTCGGTCTGTTGGGGAGTTTGTTCAGCGCTTGGGAGTTGGACTTTAATCCCCGGCTGAATTACAATCGACGAAGAGAGAAGAAAAAAAATCATCAGAAGAAAAATGATGTCGGTTAATGATGAAACCGAAAACATCGTCAGCAATTTATTTTCAGTTTGCCATTTCATTCCTTATTTCCTCGAGAAGAAAAGAAATCATCATCGCCGAAGGTCCGGCGTTTGGGCTGATATTCAATCGTAGTTTTAGCATCGGGAGGTTGAACAGCAACTGTGGCTTTTCGCTCTTTAACGGGTGCGGGTTCTTTTGCTTGCCCGTTTTCCGAATCGAGTAAATCAATGAACTCATTCGCGGTTACTTCCATTTCGTGAACAAACCGTTCAATGCGGGTAACAAAATAATTGTAAAACGCGAACGCAGGAATTCCTACCATCAAACCAAATGCTGTCGTAACGAGCGCTTCCCATATCCCTCCTGCTAAATCGGCGGGAACGACATTTGCGCCTTGCGCTTCTATCTGCTGAAATGCGGCAATCATTCCGGTAACCGTTCCTAAAAAACCGAGCATTGGAGCAATGCCTGCAACAATAGCAAGCCAGTTCAACCGTTTTTCGAGATGATATATTTCGTCGCGACCGGCATTTTCTATCGCTTCTTTAATCTTCGTTTCTCCAAAAGAATGTTTGGCAATGCCTCGCAATAAGATATTTGCAATCGGCGCAAGAGTCCGGGAACAAACTTCCTCGACTCCAGATACTCCACTGCGGCGAAATCCCTCTTTTACTTTTTGCAGAAAGGAACTAATATTAATTTGCGCAGAACGGAGTACCAAATATCGTTCGATGACGACATACACGCCGAGAACGGAACAAAGAAAAATCGGAAGCATCATGATGCCACCTTTGAGCGCGAGGGAGAAAAGATTCATTGCGGTTGAAATCTAAGTAAGAGAAAAAGTTATTTCTTCAACAGAAGAAGAGGAAAAGAAGTTTCACGATGTAAACAAAAAACCCGCTTAAAAAATAAAGCGGGTTTGAAATGTTCAATAACTTTCGACTTTAATTTCGCCGCCGGATGTTTTCAGGAGCATTAACTGACCACCACCGTTAATGTTCCCTTTCATTTTGGTTTTCTTTATTTTTCCTTCTGTCTCGATGGGGAGTTCGCAGGTAACTTCTCCGCCAAAGGTAGAAGCATCGAGAACACCTTTTGCTGTTGAAGGAAGTTTGATGATAATATCGCCGCCGGATGTTTTGAGGTTCATCCCTTTATTTTCTTTTGCGCGGACATTTATTTTTCCTCCCGAAGTTTCTGCGATGAGTTTTCCGTCAACTTCATCGAGGACAACATCGCCGCCGGATGTTACCACTTCTATGTCGCCGTTCAATGTTTTGATGGTAATATCCCCGCCGGAAGTTCTGAGGTTTGTTTTACCATTACAATTTCTCACTTCCATATCTCCTCCTGAAGTGGAAAGCCATAACTCACCCGAACAATCTTCCACTGTTACATCCCCGCCGGAAGTTTCACCCTCTTGTTTATTCTTCAGTCCCTTAATGGTAATGTTTCCTCCTGCGGTGGAAATTTTAGAAATAAATTGTTCGGGGAGCGTTACAATGAATTTAACATCAAGTGCTGAAGAGCGAAAAAGCCCGAATCGCATTTTTTCTCCAATGCCACGTTTGTAATCGCCTTCAACAGTTACGGTGTTACCATCCTGTTTAAAGTTGGTCTTGAACCTATCAACCTGTTTTTCAGTCCCTTTAATTTTTACTTCCACTTCTACAGTATTTTCTTTCCCGGCAACGAGCTGAACATCGCCGATGTTGGATTTCAAGATGAGTTTCCCCGCACCCTGTACAGTAAAGGTGTGGGGGTCTGTTCGTTCTTTTACTTTTTTATCAGCGAACAGCAGCGTACTCGCAGAAAAGAAAAGGACAAAGAGGAAGAGCGTTCTTCGAACAATGGTGAAAGTATAACGAAGGTGAGGATTTGTAATCATAGAATTTCTCCAAAAAAAAATGTATCAAGAAAAAAAAATTGTTACCACCGACCGATAATTCCTACCGAAAATAACGCACGCTCTCCCCGATAATTTTTCCACGTTTCGTACTTCCGGTCAAAGAGATTATTGAAAATTACACTTCCATCAATATGCTCATTCAACGCGTAGAAAACTGCAGCATCCACAAGAACTATATCACCATACGGTCGTATCCGCTTGAAAAATGTAGTTCGCGTTTCCGTTGAGAGCGCGTTGCTGAACCGATAACGGTAGGTAAGTTTCAATTCGGCGGGCAGAATATACGCAAGTTCATTTGAATTTCTAAAAAAAGTGTGCTGTACAGAACGTAAAATTATTTTCCCCGAAATATCCTGAACGGTATTCAGTGAGTACGTTCCCTCCGTTTGCCATTCGGAAATTGTGGTAGTTCCGACATAACTCACATTCCAAATTCCTGCGTTAGCGGTATCATAAAACGCCGGCGCATTCCGTTGATGATGGTATGACCAACGCGAATGTATTTTCCAGTCGGGTTTTACTTGAAAGATTCCTTCGATAAACGTTTCAACATTTCGGGAATAGGCAATCGGAGTTGCTCTTGAAAGAAATAAATTTTTACTGACAAGCGATGAGAGTGCATGAGTTTCTACGGAAGGAAGTACACCTGCATTGATACTCCAATAATTTTCCGAGAAAAACTTCCATTCAAAACGCGGGAAGAAAAATCCTTGCAGTACGCCGTTTCCGTTCCGAAAAATATTTCCATTCAATCCCGCGGATAAACGAGAGTATTGTGAAAGAGATATATCCGTCTCGCCACCGGCATTGAACAACAAAGGGTTGGAAAACGTATCAACAAAAACAGGGGCGAAAGAACTATAGAAACGCAGAGGAATTCCGTTCAATGTTCTTTCGCCTTGAGCGGAAAAGATTAGGCGGTGTTCTGAACGGGTTTTACTTTGTTTGTCGTAAAGTGAAAAGGCAGAATAGGAAAATCCAAATGTATGGTCGGCGTTAAAAAATTGATGAGGCTTGAGCGTAGTTTTCAAAGAGATGTTCGTGTATTTCCGTTCTGCATTCGGAACACCTGTACCAAACAATCGGTATTGGCGCGGGGATATCTCTATTTGTGCATTTCCTATTCCCTTCGATAACCACGAGCGGTCTTCGGGAAACGCGACGGAAGTTTCAAGAAACAAATTCGCTCTCCACTCATCGGTCTTTTGCGTTTCAGTGTAGCGATTCCCGTTGGACGATTCGAATTCGCCTCGTACAAAAACCGTTGTTCCACGTTCCAACTTCTTTCCTCCGCTTATTTTGATTTGTGAGGTTCCGAAGCGACCCATCCGCAATGACGAATAGAATGGAAATCCGGATTCAACTTTTGCAAATGAATCTTGACGCGTAAACTGAAGGGGGAGAATCGTTCCGCCTCGAAGCGGGTATTGATGAAAAACTTTCGAGGCATCAAACACGATTCCATCGGATACCGTATGTTTCATTGATGGAGGGAGCGTAATAAATTCCTTTCCGGTAATTTCAAACTCAAGATTTTCGAAATCCGGATTATTGGCTCGTTGTTCCTGCGTGGAATCCTGAGAATAACTCGGAGCAACAAACAAACAGAAAAGGAGGAACAAGCAGTACAATGTACGCAACAGAAATATTATTGATGGAAATATCATTTATGTTTCTAATTGTCAGTAACTTCTTTTTGCTTGTGGATTCAATTTATAAAATTCTTCCACGATGCGCTTCGCTTCTTCTTCGTTATCCTGCAACGCATAACAATCGCTGATGCCTCGTAACGCATCCACGACTTCTTTACTATCCGGCAATTCACGAAGAAGACGTTGGTATGTTTGGATTGCTTTTTCATACTGACGCAAATTATAATACGAGTCACCAATGCCAACGATTGCGCGCGGAAAAAATAAACTCGTGGGAAAATCGGCAAGGAATTTCTCGAAATCAGCGATTGCGTTCCGGAAATGGCGCTCCTGAAAATACATGTTTCCTATGGCGAATTGTGCATCATCGCAAAATGGCGACCGTGGAAATTCCCGGGGAAACAACTGAAGTTGTTCCACTGCTTGTGTAAGATTTCCCGCCCGATACGTCGTTGATGCAATCTGAAACGCAACGTAATCGGATTGTTCGCTCCCGGGAAATATTTCCAATACTTTTTTATACGCGCTGGCGGCGTTGCGGTATTGCTTTAAGAAATAATACGCATCACCCAATCGCAGGTAGGCTTCCTGCACAATCGAAGAGTTTGGCTGCTCGAGGATAAGTTTTTCAAACGCCTTTTCGGCTTCGTAATAATCTCTCTGAGCAAAGGCGCACCAACCGTAACCGGAAATCGCTTCTGCATAATATGCGCTTGTTTTATGCTGCTCTGTTATTTGCGAATAGTACACTTTCGCTTTGTCAAAATTTCCTGCACGGTAGCATGCTTCTCCCGTCCAGAAAAAATATACATCGCGTTGATTTGTAGATTTTCCTGCAACTGTTTCAAAACATTGTGCCGCCCCACTGAATTTTCCCAGTTTGTACATTGCCCATCCTTCATTCCAGAGAATTTCAGAGCGAAGAGTATCGGGAATTCCCTTCACGGAACGGGCAACGGTAAACATTTTTCGGGCATCGTTGTATCGCTCCTGCGTATAATACACTGCACCAAGTAAACGAGAACACTGTGCGTAAAGAACTGAATCATTCTTAAAAACTGAATTCAGAGAATCAAGAGAAAATATTTTTTGCAGGAATAATTCCGCTTCCGCATAACGTCGTTCTGAAAATGATAACAGGGATTGTTCAAACAAACCATAGGATTGGAAAGGAGAATTCTGTTCTTTGGAAACTTGTTCAAACAAAGAACGTGATTCTTCATTTTTGCCATTGAACTTCAGCGTTGAGGCAAGATGATAGAGCGCGGCGGAAGAATGTTCATCCTTCTTCCCTACCGCATCGCGAAAAATTTCCTCTGCTTCAAATATCCGCTTTTCCTGAAAGTATAATCTTCCAAGCATCAAACGAACTTCTCCTGTTTTTTTATGTTCGGGGAAACGCTGTAAAAATTGCTCGCTGAGAAAAATTGTTTTGTGGTAATTTTTTAGTGCAAGCGCCGATTGAATTCCTGCATACGAAAGATGCGCCTGTTCATCAATTGAGAGCGAATCTATATCTGTAGCATCAATCACCTCCAAAACTTTTGTGAATTTTCCTTGCGCAAATAAAATTTCTACATTCTTTATACGCGCGATTTTTGCCGAGGGACTGCCGGGAAACAAAACAAGTAACGTATCATAGAGAATTGATGCTTCTCCTATTTTACCGTTTGCATACAGAAGCCCTGCGCTCAGCACAAATGCTTTTTCTGCGACAAGCGAGGAAGCGGAGAACTCCGTAGATAAAAGCGAATATTTTAAAGCATTGGTAGAATCTCCAAAAGCCAAGTACGATTCTCCAACATTGAATGAGGTGATGGCTGATGTTTCATCGGAAGAGGATTTGTCGAGAGCGTTTTTGTACCAAGTAATCGCTTGCTCAAAATTTCTTGATTGAAAATCGAGTTCACCTAAACGCTGGGAAACAGGGAGAAGATAACGCGAGTATGGGTATTCGCGGAGGAAGAGGTAAAATTGTTCCCGTGCTTCTTTATCGCGGTTTAATTTGACCAAACATTCAGCATTCAAATATATCGCTTCTTCTCGGGTAGCGGTGCTGAACCCTTGATGAATTTCCTTTTCGAGAAGATGATGCGCTTCGTAATAATTTCCTTTATGATAAAGTTCTTTTGCTGATTCAAACCGAGCGTTTTTTTCTTCAGCGTTTAGACTAAACACAAAAGAAATAAAACCGACGGTGAAAAATAACCCCGTGAGTATTTTTGGAAACGGACTAAAATGAAAAAGAGAGAATCGCATACACGTAGAATTGCGGCAAAAGTTACGGGTTGCAACGGAAGAATACTAAAGAAAAGTTCCGAAGAGGAGATTAAAAAAATGAAATGAAGAAGTCCGGTGTTATTCTGACAGCGAGAATTATTTATGGTTGGTCTATAAACCTCGAAGAACGCAAAGAATGTTCACAAAGTGCACAAAGAGTGATGAAACTTTGTTGGGTCACGAAATACATTGTGACCTTTGTGTCTTCTTCGTGCCCTTTGTGGTTGAAATCGGTATTCGAAATGTAGCGATTTATTTCAACGGAATGGAAAAAGAAAACGCCGCCCCCTTTCCATAGGAAGATTCCACCCAAATTTTTCCGTTGTGCATTTCGATGATTCGTTTACTCAATGCCAAACCGCCGCGAATATCGTGCCGCACAGGAATCTTCCCGACGTATTCTATTTTTTCGAACAACGATTCTTTTTCTTCAACAGAAATGCCCGCGCCGTTATCAACAACTGTTACCTGAATTCCTCCCTTTAAATCGAGCATCGCAGAAACCTTAATTTCCCGTTCATTCTTTTTAGAATGGACAAATGCATTATGCAGAAAATTCGTTACGACAAGATTGAGTAATTCTTTATCGGCGAGGAGAAGCGGCAATGCGGGGGGAATTTGTTCTTCTAATTTTTCGCGCGGCTTTAACAGTTTGCGGAAATTATGTATTTGTTCACGCAGCATATCGCGGAAGGAAAATTCTTCACGATGGAATTTATGCGCCGCGAGAAATGGACTTGGTGAAAACAACATAGTGGAAACCGTATTTCCCAATGCTTCTACTTCCTGTTCAACGGTATCCAGATTTTTTTCCATCCCCTCGCTTTCGCCGCTTACGGCAAATGCATCGTCAACAGCGGAGGAAATCACCGAAAGGCGCGAATACACCTGATGGACAAGCGAGTGTTTCAATCTACTCAGTGATTCCGTTACTTGCCGCAATTCTTCATCCCGCTGTTGGAGAATTTCATACAACTCCGTTTGATGTAAAAGCGATTGCACACGCGCACGCAATTCAACTTTATTGAATGGTTTGGAAAGAAAATCCTCTGCGCCGGCATCGAGCGCTTTCATTTTTATCGCTAAGTCCTGGAGCGCTGTAACCATAACAATAGGAATACATGCAGTAAGCGGGTTTTTTTTCAACCGTTCACACACTTCCAATCCATCCATCCGCGGCATTGAAACATCGAGTAAAATGAGGTCGGGTTTGTGAATATCCACCATCGCAAGGGCTTCCATTCCATCACTCGCAGTAACAATATCGTAACGATATTCGCGTAAAATATCGCCAAGGAGTTCTACATTGATTTCCGTATCATCAACAATAAGTATTTTTCGTTTTTTCTTCATAGCAATCGGGAAAGTGTAATCATTGGTTTATCCCAGATTATGCATTAGCAATCAATGAATAATTCGCTATTCTTTTTTGCCACAGATTCACAGATTATTTGACGATGGTGTTGTAAAAATCTGTGAATCTGTGGCGAATTTTTCTATTGCATTATCCGGGTTTATTGTTCTTCAACCCTGCATTTGGATTATCGTCTTTTCCGAGAGGAATTTTTAGGCGAAACATTGCGATTAGAAAAAAAAGTTTGAACATCGAAGCGACAACGATGAAAGCGAAACAAAAAAATATCGCCGCACCCTTGCTGAATTACAGCAACAATGCGGCGAGATTTATTTCAAGCAAAGTGGTTAAATAATACAAACCACTTTCACTTCATCCGACCAAAGCCCTATCTCCTTATCGCCATCAAGATATCGCATGCGGAAATATCTCGCCTCGGCTGATTCGGGAATCAGGTTTTTTCGCCTATCTTCGTACGGCGATTGCGTATCCTTATCGAGAAACGTGTACGATTCTTCACTTCCTCGCTTGCTGTGGATTACGACACCGCTGTATTGCAATTTTCTCCAATCAAACCGGATAAGGTCAGCAAGAACGATTGCCCAGAACTCCGGCTTTGCTTCATCGGTATTTTGCGGTAATGGTCGTTCAGGAGGGATAACTCCTAAATCTTCACCAATGGCTGAAGAATATACTTTTTTGCTTTTGGCGTCATTCACCATCCGCCGTACTTCTTCTTCTGCTTTATCCAGCGCCGCATTTTTTTCTTGCACTTGCGACTGGTACGTCTGTTTGCTTCGATTCGTCAATTCGACTTTCGCTTTTGCGTCGTCTTTCAATGTTCTCAAATCACGAACTTCATCTTCAGTAATTCGTAATGTTGATGCGTATATCGGCAGTTTTTCTGTAAAGTTATCTAACCACAATAAAAACTGCGTTTCGTTTTTTGGTAGTGTCAAATACGAGTTGACATTTCATTGTTGTAATTAATGATAAACAACTTTGTTACTCCATAGTGCATATAGTCTGTCTTTGAAAACGATAATGTTCTCCGCACATATCGTGAAATTCTTTG
>Ga0207952_1000141_pt1 | contig 72981 bp, 66 predicted proteins | sample SubbioR12Aug_8Ca_FD_184831 | JGI IMG/M metagenome (GOLD analysis project Ga0207952, IMG submission 184831) | Serpentinite rock and fluid subsurface biosphere microbial communities from McLaughlin Reserve, California, USA - CR12Aug_8Ca (SPAdes) | ecosystem: Environmental > Terrestrial > Deep...
CCGGCCAACGATGGCAATGGAACCGGAACGCTGACAGATGTTGGAAACAATGGCGGCGGTAATGACAACGGTGAGGACGAGGGAAATGTTGCGGGCAAAGGCGAACCGGTTACCACTAACAAACTCGATAAACTACCTTTGTTTCCCGGTGGTATGGATCGTTTTTACAAATATGTGAGCAATAACATCAATCGCCCTGAAATAGAAGAAGACAGCGAAATCAGCATGAGTGTGATAGTTGCTTTTGTAATTGAAAAAGACGGTAGCATGACAGATATTCGCGCGTTGAGAAGCACCGATAAAAATTTAGAGAGAGAAGCCATTCGTGTTTTAAAATCACTTAAAACCAAATGGGAACCGGGATACCAAAACGACAAACCGGTTCGAACGCTCTATATGCTACCGATTAAGGTTAAAATCTAATTCCTTAAAGCCGCCCATGAGGCGGTTTTTTGTTGGAATATCCTGAACATTTTTAACAACTATTGGCTAATAAAAGATTTTAATTTCGATTAAATATTGGTATTATTGCAATCATTTTGAAACCATGAAGTTTTCGTTAGTCGGCTTTTTCCTCTATTCCTTGTTGTACTTTTCCGGTCCGGTGGTCGGAAGTCGCATAGATATTACCGATAGTGAAGCAATAAGTGACAGTACATTGATAACGATTCCGTTCCCGGTGAAATTCGGAAGCGTTTCGGAAGCGTATATACTCGAAAAAAAACCTAAAATCGATTCGTTTTACAACAGGTTTATCAATTCGCCTTTTTACAGTGGTAGTTTTTTAGTGGCCAAAAACGGTCGTATTCTTTATGAAGATTACAAAGGATTATCCAATATCAAGACCGGGAAAAAAGTCGATGCCAACACTGCCATTCATTTAGCCTCAGTGAGCAAAATATTGACTGCCACGGCCATTTTAAAATTGGTTCAGGAAGACAATATCATGTTAGACCAAAAGGTAACTGATTGGCTTCCGCGATTTCCCTATAAAAATACTACCATCAGAACTTTGCTGAACCACCGCAGCGGTTTACCGCATTATTCTAACTTTCCCGGACTATTGAAAAAAAGTTGGAATCGCAAAAAAATACTTTCCAACCAAGATATTTATGAACTATTGGCGAAACATAAATTCAGATTGGTGTTTAACGACAATACCCGATTTGATTATTGCAACACCAATTATGTAATTTTAGCCTTAATTATTGAAAAAGCTACCGGTTTAAATTATCGTGATGCCATGCAGGAATTGATTTTTAAACCATTGGGCATGAAAAATACTTTTGTTTTTAATTACGATACCGATAGGGACACTGTTTGCAAGTCCTATCGCGGCAACAATATTTTTCCATGGGACCAATACGACCGTTTGTATGGCGATAAAAACATCTACTCTACTCCGAGAGATTTGGTAAAATTTGATTTGGCAACTTATTCACCCGATTTTATCAAACCCGAACTATTGCAAGAAGCTTACACCGGTTACAGCGCCGGCAATGTGGCCAAACCTATAAAAGATTATGGTTTAGGAATGCGTATGCGCTATTTGGCTAACGGAGAAAAACTGATTTACCACAATGGTTGGTGGCATGGCAACAATACATCTTTCGTACCGATTAAAAAAGATACCATCACCATTATTTGTTTGGGAAATAAATACTCGAATCGCCCTTACGAAACCTTGCGTATGGCCAATGAATTCTTTTTAAAGAAAAAACCGGAACCGAGTTTAGTGCCGGAATTGCCTTATACAGGAGAATAATACTATTCTTTTACCAAGTAAATCCCGTCTTCTTTAATTTCGATTTGCTTGTCTTTATACAATGCGCCAATAGCTTTTTTGAAAGTCTTCTTACTCATTTTCAAAACGGTTTTGATGTCTTCCGGATGACTGTTGTCGTTTAAACGAAGGAAACCTCTTCCGGCACGTAGTTCATTCAGAATCTTTTCGGCATTGGGTTCCACTTTGCTGTAGCCGAATTTTTGCAGCGTAACATCAATTTTATGGTCCGGTCGGATGTTTTTGATATAACCTATCAAACGATCACCGGGTTTAATATCGTCGTATACTTCATCTTTGTAAAGCAAGCCTTTATGTTGGTCGTTGATGATTACGTTGATGCCAACCTCAGTAATATGAGAAATAATCAAATCCACTTCATCTCCTACGGTTACTGTTAAATTATCGTTGTTCAGGAACTGATTGGTTTTACTAGACGCAACTATACGATTGGTTTTTTTATCCATGTAAGCATAAACTAGATAGCGTTTGCCTTTTTCCATAGGTCGAGCTTGCTCTCTGAAAGGCACAAAAATGTCCTTTTCCAAACCCCAATCCAGAAAAGCACCAAATTGGTTGACAAAATTCACTCGCAACAAACCAAATTCATCCAATAAAATATACGGCTCTAAAGTTGTTGCCACCGGTCTTTCTTCTTGATCGAGATAAACAAAAACAACGATTTCATCGCCTATGGCATAAGTTTTTGGAACGTACTTTAACGGCAAAAGTACATCTGTTTTGCCATCGGTTAGAAAAAGACCGACTTTAGTTTCTCGCGCTATAGTTAATGTATTATAGTGACCTATTTCCATTTTAAAGGGTTGTAATTTACCGTGCAAAGATAGGCAAATTAAAAACTTGAACCGCAATCATAAAAAATGTAGCTTTACGAAGTGTAACAAAACTTAGGCTTACACTACTAACGGGCTATGAGTGACGATTTAGAGAAATCATTTGTAAAGCAACTTAAAGAAAACCAGAATATCATTCACAAGATATGTCGGTTGTACACCAATGGTGAAGAGGCGCATAATGATTTGTTTCAAGAAATCACTATACAATTATGGAAAGCCTTTCCCAAGTTTAGAGGAGAATCAAAGTTCTCCACTTGGGCTTACAGAGTAGCTTTGAACACGGCTATTACCCTTTACCGTAAAAGCACCCGAACTGTAGCAACAGTGACTTACGAAGGTCAGAAACATTTTTTATCTCAAGAAGATTACAATCACGAAGAAGAGGAGCAAATCAAACTGATGTACCAAGCTGTACAGCAATTGAACGATATTGAAAAAGCCTTAGTGTTTTTGTATCTGGAAGATAAAGATTATACCGAGATATCGGAAACATTGGGGATTAGTGAAGTTAATGCCCGAGTTAAAATGAACAGAATTAAAGGAAAATTAAAAAAGATATTAAATCCTTAAGGATTATGGAAGAGTTGGATTTATTAAAAAAAGCTTGGCAAAAAGATACCCATACATTTGAACAAGTCTCGGAATCGGAAATTTACAAAATGCTACATAGGAAGTCGTCATCTATTGTAAAATGGATATTGGTGATTAGCCTAATTGAGTTCGGTTTGGGCGCATTGGTTAATTTATCATTCAATACTGATGATATGATAGCCAGCTTACATGCTGAAAGTTTTGCGGTTTTCTTAAAAGTATTAACCTATGTGAATTATGCTGTTATATTATGGTTCATCTATAATTTCTACAGAAACTATGCTCGTATATCAACTATAACCTCAACCAAACAGTTGATGCAAGACATTATTCGAGCTCGAAAAACCGTCCAAAATTATGTATGGTATAATTTGTTTATGATTTTCGTCAGCATCATCTTAGGTTTTGTGATTGCCTTCATTTACAATCCAAAAACAGAATTGCTGATTTACAAAATTGAGCACGAAGACAATTATAAAACCCTATCATTAACCATTTGTTTGGTCATCTTTACTATTGTAATATTTGTTGGTTTCTTTTGGTTGTTCTACCGATTAATTTATGGTACACTACTCAGAAAACTCAATGCCAATTACAAGGAACTAAAAAAAATAGACTTATAACCATGAAAAAAATCTTCTTATTGTTATGTTCCCTGTTTATGGGAGTTGCTTTCGGGCAAAAAAACGAGAACACATTACTATGGAAAATCTCGGGTAACGGACTTAAAGAATCGTCTTATCTTTTTGGAACAATTCACATTACTTGCGATGCTACTTTAACAGATAAAGTGAAAACAGCCTTAGACAAAACCCAACAACTTTGTTTAGAACTTGATATGGACGATCCGGCCATGCAAGGAGAAATGATGAGTAATATGATGATGAAGAACGGAGTGACCATGAAGTCTTTGGCAAAACCTGAGGATTTTAAAGCTGTTGACGCTTTTTTAACGGCCAATGTTGGGTTCTCTGCCGAAATGTTAAATACCGTAAAACCGTTTATGATAACGGCCATGCTCTATCCTAAAATGTTGGGATGTGAAATGCAATCGGTGGAAGCGGAGTTGATTAAAATTGCCAAAGCGCAAAACGAGGATGTTATCGGATTGGAAACCGTTGGCGAGCAATTAGCGGTTTTTGATGCCATTCCGTACCAAGAACAAATGAACGAATTGGTGATTACTGCCAAAGACAACATGCAACGTGATAAAGCAGAATTAGCGGAAATGATGACATTATACAAAAGTGAGAATGTAGAAGCCATGATTAGTTTTACTGAAAAATCAGCCAATGTAATGACTTCAAAATACAGCGATGTATTGCTAAAAAAAAGAAACCAAAACTGGATTAGCCGAATGACTACCATAGCAACTAACAAGCCAACCTTCTTTGGTGTAGGCGCCGCTCACTTAGGAGGAAAAGATGGTGTCATTGCTTTGTTACGCAAAGCCGGTTTTACGGTAGAAGCGGTATATTAAGTTAGGAAAAAGAGATAAGTTAAAAGGGATAAGCCAATACTAACTTATCCCTTTTTTTTAGCTTTTGAGACTAACTTTACTTGAGGTTGTAGTCCTAAGAAGAAAAAAATCCCGCAACAAACGGGACTTCACTAAACTTCTTTTTTACTGTCTTTTTCTACTTGCCACTTGCGCAATTGGTTCAAGCGTTCTTGTTCGGCCAATTCTTCGGCCGGAATAACTTTTAGGAAAGAAGGATGTTGCTCAATGGCATATTCTACTTTCTCTACAATTTGCTCTATGGTTTCATTTTCATAATCAATTACCAAAGGCTCTTTGATGATAAAAGATTGTAGTATGTTTTTCTTTTTAACCCGTAAACCTTTTTTATCAAACGATCGTCGGAAACCATCAATCACTATCGGAACTACAATAGGTTTATGTTGTTTGATAATGTGAGCTGTTCCTTTGCGAACCGGTTTGAAAGATTTGGTAGTTCCTTGTGGAAAAGTAATCACCCAGCCGTCCTCCAAAGCTATGCGAATGTTTTCGGTATCGTTGGGATTAATCTCTCGCTTTTCAGTAACGTCTTTTCCTCCGCAGCGCCAAGTACGCTCTACAGTGATAGCGCCTACATAAGCCAAAATTCGGGGTAATAAACCGGCTCTCATGGTTTCGCTGGCGGCTACATAGTAAATATTCATTTTGGGTTTCCACAAATAACCAACGTTCTTGATGTTATCTACCCGACCGGAAAGGCTGGCATTAAATACATGAAACATGGCCACTACATCGGCAAAATAGGTTTGATGATTGGAAATAAAAAGCACATTTGTATCAGGTAATGCTTTGATAATTTCCGAACCTTCAATGTGCAATTCGTTGAAACCTCGGTATCTTCGGTGTGTTAAAACTCCGAAAATGCGAATCAACCATTTTTTTATAAAAAGTATATGACCAAAAGGATTTCTTTTCAATAATCCCATAATTTCTTTTTTTACTCCGTTCCAGACAAAAATTCGAACGGGTTGCAAATCTAAAAAACTTAAACTTATAAAACCAATTTAAGGGTGTCTTTCAGTTCACTCAACATCATGGCTGTGGCGCCCCAAACAAAATGTTCGTTCACCTGAAATCCGGGAACTTCAATATTACCGGCATAAGAAGTCTTCATAACGCTATTCACGATGATGTTATCATTCATAAAATCGGCAAAAGGAAACTCAACCAAACCCGCTACCTCTTCTTGTTGCAGCACAAAATCGAGCTCTTGGACCGCATAACCCATGAACGGATAAACCATAAAGTTACTGGGCGGTATATAAACCTCCGTAAACGAACGAACCAAATTAATGTGTTGCGGATGAATCCCGATTTCTTCGTGAGTTTCTCGCAAGGCTGTATGACTCAAACTGGTATCATCTTCTTCAACCTTTCCCCCTGGAAATGCAATTTGAGATGAATGAACGCCATTATAACTATTACGAAGGATAAGAGCCAAATGAGTTTGTGAGGCTTTGGGATAAAACAACATCATAACGGCGGCTCGTTTTGGAACCACTTTGGTGAAATCTATCGCTTTGAGCAAATCCATGCGATTGGAAGGTGCCATTTTTACATGAGCGTTTGTTGCCGGAAGCTCGGCATTTTGTATTTTTGGCGTATATTTTAAAAACTCTTCAAAGTGCATTTTGACCGGTTTAGAAATATAAAGTTACCTTAAAAAAAGAAAGCATCCCACTTTTATCCTCACAAAATGTATAGCAAAGAAGAAGCTCAACAAATAAAAAAAGAATTTTGGACTGCCTTTGCCGAGGCTTATCCGCGCAAATGGTTGTTGTATGACACTAAGATTAAAGACGTTACTTTTAAATTTTATATCGACAACAAGAAAGCTCAAGTACTTCTGGATATCGAGCCCAAAGACGAGGAAAAAAGAAAAATTTATTATGAAAAAATTGAATCCCTCAAAACCATACTGCACGAAGACTATCTTCCGGAAGCTATTTTAGAGCGTAACTTTTATTTGGATAACGGCAAAGTGATTAGCAGAATTTGGATTGAAAAACTGAATGTTAGTTTGAACAACCGAAAATACTGGCCGGAAATTTTTGAATTCTTCAGCGAAACCATGACCAAGTTTGAACTGTTCTTTTATGAGTTTGAAGACTATATCAAAGATTTAGAGATGAATACCTAACGAAGAATCACATCTTTGACAACTTCTTTCCCCAGCTCTTCATTAATCATCTTGATGATTTTTTGCTTGCCATAGCTTAATTCTTCTCTCAACACTGCAGAAGTTAAGGCAACATAAAGAGTAGTTCCTTTTAAAACCACTTCTTTGGTATAGCTGTTAACGCCATTACCCATGAGGTTTTTCCAAGCTTGTTGTACGTCAATTTTATCCATACCGGCTTGCAGCTTGTTGGTTTCGATAAAAGCTTTTAAAACGTCTCCTATTGAACTTTCGTTACTGAGTCTTTTGGCCATTACTTTAAAAAGAAAGGTTTGAACTTTTTATAAGTATAAATGATGTCTTGTTTATTTTTAATCACTAAAGTCGAATCTTCAATTGAGATAATTTCTTCGTTCCATTTGCCATAATCTGTTTTGCATTCAAAAAAGTAAACCTTATCTACGGCAAAAACTTTCAGGTTTTCACGGATACCATTGGTTTTAAAAGTACCATCAAATTGCGGCATCACTTTTTGACGAAAACCACTTAGCGACTGCCCTCCCTTATCTGATTTAAGTTCAATGTAATCTATGGTTTCATTTACTTTATACGCCTTAGTTTCACCATTATTAAACTCCACTTCTTTGATTTCCCAATACCCATTGAGTTTGGTCAAATCTTCTTTTTTCACCTCCGATTGGCAGGAGAAAAACAAAAAGGCTAAGGCTAAAACAAGATTGTATTTCATCATTGGAAGACATTTATTGAAACACAAATTTAATCCATTACTGCTCAAAAGCGAACAAAATCAAAATTAATATTATCAACATTAAACTATTTTATACATTTATAGTCCTACTGAAAAATTTTACTACCATGAAAAACTTGTACCTTCTTTTGCTCATTTCATTTTTGTCATTTAGTTGTAGTTCAGATTCCGGTGGAGATGACGAACCGATTGCTGAAACCATGTATTTTCCGCCAAGTGACGGCAGCAATACTTGGGAAAGCAAATCGGTAGCCGGTTTGAATTGGAATCAAAACGCAGTACAGCCTTTATTGGATTATTTGGAATTGAAAAACACCAAATCGTTTATGATTTTGGTCAATGGTCGTATAGTAATGGAAAATTATTTCAACGGTCATACTGCTACAACGCCATGGTATTGGGCCAGTGCCGGAAAAACGTTAACCGCAACAGTGACCGGAATAGCTCAAGAAGAAGGACTTCTCAACATCAACAATAAAGTTTCAGATTATTTAGGCACCGGTTGGACTAGTGCACCTTTGGCTAAAGAAAACCTCATCACTTGTAAAAACTTACTCTGTATGACTTCGGGTTTGAATGATGCCTTAGGAGATGACGTTTCTCCGGCCAACTTACAATATGTAGCCGATGCAGGAACCCGTTGGGCTTACCATAATGTTTATGTGAAATTACAAGATGTGGTAGCGCAAGCGAGCGGACAAACCTGGACCAGCTATTTCAATACCAAACTCAGAGATCGCATCGGAATGACCGGTGGTGCATGGATCAATAGCGACGGTTTAAGCGTATATTGGAGTACAACTCGAAATATGGCTCGTTTCGGACTATTATCATTAAATCAAGGGAAATGGGATGGGACAACCATAGTGAGTAGTGCCTACTTTAATCAAGCCACAACAACCTCACAAAATTTAAACCAAGCGTATGGTTATTTATGGTGGTTAAACGGCAAAAACACTTATCGCTTACCCGGACTTCAGTTACAATTTAACGGAACCTTAATTCCGAATGCGCCTAGCGATATGTATGCTGCCTTGGGCAAAAACGATCAAAAAATATACGTTGTTCCGAGTATGAAAATGGTAATCATCAGAATGGGCGAAGTAGCCAATCCGGAAAATCCAACTTTTGCTTTGTCCGGTTTTGACAATGAGTTGTGGGACAAAATAAATGATTTATACCAATAGTTTATTTGCGATTGATTAATCGCATACCACCGTAAACAAAAAGTACAAAAGCAATCAATCTCAAGCCCATAAAGATATTAGGCAAAGGCTTTTCAATAAAATAACTCAATACAACAATCAAGATGCTGATTCCGATAAGTTTTATTGGGGATGAATCTTTGAAAAAAGATAGAATTTTGCTCATATAGTTTATTTAAAAAACGAATCTACGAATTCATATTTATTAAAAACTTGTAAGTCTTCGATACCTTCACCAACTCCGATATATTTTACAGGGATTTGGAATTGGTCTGAGATACCAATGACCACACCGCCTTTGGCTGTACCATCTAATTTAGTTACAGCTAAACAAGACACTTCTGTAGCCGCCGTAAACTGTTTGGCTTGCTCAAAGGCATTTTGACCGGTAGAACCGTCCAACACCAATAAAACATCGTGAGGTGCTTCTTCTACCACTTTTTGCATCACGCGCTTCACTTTGGTCAACTCGTTCATTAAATTGACTTTATTGTGCAAACGCCCTGCAGTATCAATAATCACTACATCGGCATTTTGAGTTACGGCACTTTGCAACGTATCAAAAGCAACCGAAGCCGGATCGCTCCCCATTTGTTGTTTGACTAATGGCACGCCTACTCTGTCAGCCCAAACTTGTAACTGATCAATAGCGGCTGCACGGAAAGTATCTGCCGCACCCAATACTACTTTATAACCGGCTTTTTTAAACTGATTGGCCAATTTACCGATAGTAGTTGTTTTACCTACACCATTTACACCAACGACCATAATAACATAAGGTTTTTTATGGACCGGCACTGTAAATTCGGTTTCTTCACCCGATTGGGTTTCGGAGAGTAAGGCTGCTATTTCTTCTCGCAAAATTTTATTGAGCTCGTCTGTACCCAAATATTTGTCTTGAGCCACTCGAGCTTCTATCCGCTCGATAATTTTTAAGGTAGTATTAACGCCTACATCTGAGGAAACCAAGACTTCTTCTAAGTTGTCAAGAACTTCATCATCTACTTTAGACTTTCCGGCTACAGCTTTGGTTAGTTTGGAAAAAAAGGAAGTTTTGGTTTGTTCCAGACCTTTATCTAAAGTCTCTTTTTTTTCTGAGGAAAATATTCTTTTGAAAAAACTCATTGTATCGGATTGTAAATTCGAATTTTGTTTGTTACCGGAGTTCTGTTCGAAAGAACCGGTCCGGCGTAGCAAATATAAAAATAAAAAAGCTACTTCCGAGTGAAAGTAGCTTTGTTATGTAGAGTTTGAAAAATTATTTCTTGTTTAAGAAACTATCCACTTCTTCCGGAGTCATAATTGCCTCTTGGAAAGTGTAAGCACCTGTTTTAGGAGATTTAACCATTTTGATAGCTTTGGTTAATCTTTTTGATGCTGTTTGTAACGTTGCAACGGTTTTCTTTGCCATGACTTATAATGTTTTATTTGAAATTTCTATCGAGTAAAAACTTCTAAATTATTTAATTTCTTTATGAACAGTCATTCTCTTTAAGATTGGATTAAATTTTTTAATCTCTAACCTGTCCGGAGTATTTTTTTTATTTTTCTTGGTGATGTAACGAGAAGTTCCAGGAAGACCTGTTGCTTTGTGCTCAGTACACTCTAAAATTACTTGGATTCTATTACCTTTCTTTGCCATCTTACTTTATTTTTAAGGATTACAGATTATTTAATAAATCCGTTAGCTTTAGCATCTTTTAATACTGCAGCCAATCCGTTTTTGTTGATTGTTTTAATTGTAGACGCAGCTACTCTTAACGTAATCCATCTGTCTTCTTCTGCAAGATAGAAACGTTTTTTAACTAAGTTAACAGAAAATTTTCTCTTAGTTTTGTTCATAGCGTGAGAAACGTTATTTCCTACCATCGCTTTTTTACCTGTAAGGTCACAAACTCTTGACATTATGCTCTTCTTTTATCGTTATTCAAAATCAGGGTGCAAACTTACAGAAAATAAATCATTGTAACAAAAAAAATACGGCAGATTTTTTTCTTTTTTTTCATTTGCATTTAAAAGCCTAAAAAGTAGCCACTTATTTGATTAATAATCAGGTTTCAAAACAAGTAAGCTTATTTTCCTAAAATAGCTTGTTGCAACATTTCCAAAGCTTTATTGACGGCTCGATCGATAACTTTTTCTCGAGGCTGACCAAAATTAAACTCAGATACCAAGACCTTATCCGGAGTAGCCAGCGCTATAAACACCATCCCAACTTCTGCCTTTCCGGGTTCTGAGGTTGGCCCTGCATTTCCGGTGGTTGCCAAAGCATAATCGGTTTGCAACAATCGTTTGACATTAGTAGCCATGGCTACAGCAACTTCAGCACTAACCACATCATGTTGGGCAATAAGATCAGCCTCAACACCAAGTATGTCAATCTTAGCTTCATTGGAATAGGAAACTATACTGCCTTTAAAATATCCCGAGGCACCGGCAACCGAAGTAATCATTTGTGCTATCTTACCACCGGTACAACTTTCGGCTGTGGCAAGTGTTTTTCCACTGGCAGCCAATAATCTTCCCACCACTACTTCTATCGTTTCGTCTTCATCAAAGCCTACAATGATATCGCCTATTATCTCCGCTAAAGAAACTACATTTTCTTGTACTGATTTCTCCAAAACTTCTTTATTTTCTCCTCTAGCGGTTAAGCGTAAGCGTACTCTGCCCGGTGCAGGAAGGTAAGCCAACTTGATAAAATGCGGCAAATTATTTTCCCAAGTTTCAATGCGTTCCGCCACCATACTTTCACCTTGACCGTAAGTCAATATGGTTTTGTGTACTATATATGGTCTTTGGTATTCTTTGACCAATTTAGGCACAATTTCATGGTCTATTAAATACTTCATTTCATAAGGTACACCGGGCAAAGAAATGAAAACGGTGTTGTCTTTCTTCATCCACATGCCGGGAGCCGTTCCCATTTTGTTGAAAAGCACTTCGCATTTAGAAGGCACTAAAGCTTGCTCTTTGTTTAACTGATTGATCGGACGCTTGTAGAAACCTTCGATAATTTGGGTGACATGTGTCAAAACTACTTGATCTTCTACCAACTCATCTTCAAAATAATCGCAGAAGGTTTTTTTAGTGATGTCGTCTTTAGTTGGCCCAAGACCGCCGGTAATGATTACCAAATCAACTTGATTTTGAAGGCGTCCGAAAGTTTCCAATATGTGCTTTTTATCGTCTGATATGGAGAGCATTTCATGGGTTTGAACACCAATTTTATCTAACGCTTTGGCAATATAACCCGAATTGGTATCGACAATTTGTCCGATTAAAATTTCGTCGCCTATGGTAACTATGGTTGCTTTCATTTTTTAAGTGACTGAGTGGCTAAGTAACTGAGTTAATTTTGCTGAAAAGTAGACTAATGGATGGCTAATTAGCCCCGATTACCTCACAAAGCTAATATTTGTTATTTGTGTTCGATGAATGCTTAGCATTTGTGGTGGCATCCTCACGGAAAGTAAGATATAACGAAAAGCGGGAATTACCATTTCCGATAATTCCCGAGTCATTCGCTTCTGATTTTATTACACTTCGAAATCTTTTTTGATTTCTTTTACTGCCTTTTCGATTTGGCTTTTAATACTTTCAAAAGTATCGTTGATTTCTTTGCGTTTGCCTTCTCTTTTGGTCCAAGCTTCTACTTCTAAAATTTCCTGATGCGCTACTGTCATTCCTAACAAATCGAGTGAAGGTTTGATTTTGTGGGCATAGGAATAAGCCAATTTATGATTTTTTTCTTTGATACCCTGCTCCACAAATTTTAAGTCATCAGGAACTTCATTAACGAACAATGAGATGATTTGCATTACGAATTCAGGATCATTGTCTGAAAGCGCATATACTTTTGCTAAGTTGTAATTAATTGCCATTATTTTATTTGTAATCTTAATACTTTTTTATTTTCTAAAAAACCTTCTAAAAGATCATTTGGTGATACTTTAGCCACGCCTTCCGGAGTTCCGGTAAAGATAATATCGCCTTTTTTGAGGGTAAAAAACTGAGAAACATAAGCAATGATTTCGTCAATTTTCCAGAGCATATTGGCAGTATTTCCTTTTTGAACGGTTTGACCGTTGTTGGTTAATTCAAATGTAATATTTTCTATGGAACTAAACTCATTTTTCGGTAGAAAGTCACCAATAATCGCTGAACCGTCAAAAGCCTTGGCTTTTTCCCATGGCAAACCTTTTTCTTTGAGCTTATTTTGGACATCACGAGCGGTGAAATCGATGCCTAATCCGATTTCGTCATAATACTTATGGGCAAATTTCGGGTCGATGTATTTGCCAAATTTGTTAATCTTGACAATGATTTCGATTTCGTGGTGAATATCGGAGCTGAAATCCGGAATTACAAACGGTGCTTTGTCCGGCAAAACGGCCGAATCCGGCTTTAAAAAAATAACGGGTTCCTCCGGACGCTCATTTTGCAGCTCCGCGATATGGTTAGCGTAATTTCTTCCTATACAGATGATTTTCATATTCGTTGGTCGTAAGTTCTAAGTTCTAAGTTGTAAGTTACTAAAACAGAACCTACAACTTAACACTTACAACTATTTAGTATTTAACTTTCTTAACTTGATTCCGGTTAGCACTTTTTTGGTGTAGAGCGGGAATTCGGCATTCTGAATCCAACCGAAATAACCGGGTTCTTTGTCAAACACGTCTTCTACCAAAGCCCCTTTGTGTTTACCGAAAGTAAAAATTTCTTGCCCTTTGTCGTTTAACGCAATAAAACCGGCAAAGTCAACCGATTTTTTTCGCGTAGTAAATTCCGATAAAGCTTTCATATCGTTTTCCAAATCGGTATATCGATCCAATTGCGCTTTTAGGATTTCGTAAGTGGCCATGGTATCGGCTTCGGCGCTATGGGCATTTTCTAAACTTTGATTGCAGTAAAACTTGTAGGCAGCACTCAAAGTTCGCTCTTCTTTTTTGTGGAAGATGGTTTGCACATCTACTGATACTCTGTTTTTCATATCGAAATCGACTTCAGCTCGCAACAATTCTTCGGCCAATAGCGGAATATCAAAACGATCGGAATTGAATCCGGCCAAATCCGAATCCTTAATCATGTTGTGAATTTGTCCTGATAATTCTTTGAATGTTGGCTCGTTAGCCACTTTCTCATTAGAAATACCGTGAACCGCAGTGGCTTGTGGCGGAATGGGAATGGTGGGATTGACCAACCAGGTTTTGCTTTCTTTATTGCCGTTGGGATAAACCTTAAATATTGAGATTTCGACGATTCTGTCTTTGGCAACATCGATTCCGGTAGTTTCTAAATCGAAGAAGCAAATCGGTCGGGTGAGTTTTAATTCCATTATTTGTATTTGAGTGAACAAAGATAAAATAATGACTTTACCGTTTGTCGATATCTTAATAAAGATTTATGATTTGTGGATAATTTTTTTAGTGCTAAATTCAGCCTGATCTTCAACCCACCGGATTATTTTGGCAAATCGAATTTATTCATCAAAAAATCTATTTTGCGATGCCAATCCTCTAAAATACGCGGGGAAGCCTTGATGGTAATTTCGAACTCTCCGCTTTGGGATTGGTTCATACTCATTTTGGTTATACTAACTTGTTGTTCCTCTTCCAACAAATAACCGACAGAAACTTCCAAAGCCTGAGCCAAAGCTTGTAAGTATTCGTGCTTAATACTCTTGCCCTGCTCCCAATTGCCAATGGTAACCTGACTTACCCCAACGTGGTGAGCCAATTCTTCCTGAGACCATCTTTTTTGTTCTCTAATGCGGCGAATCTTGATTCCGGTGGTCATTCTGGCTCAATCATAAAACAGTTCATATTAGTTGAATCACTTATTAATAACGTGATTTTTAAAACTTTATTATGTGAATTATCGCGTTATTTTTTTCTGAAGAAATTCAATTTGCCAGAAAAATATAATAACTGTGTTGAATTTAATAAGACTTCTTTTTGAAAGTTTTTGAATGGATTGACAACTTTAACCTGTTGAATTTTAAATATCAAAAACAGGCAAAAAAACTACGTAATCTCAAAACCTTAGCTTATGAATCCTATTGAAAAACGTAGTATGTCTTACCGAAACCAAACGGTTCTGACCATTATGCTGTTTCCGTTATTGGCAACAGCACAATCCGACTTAACAGCCATTGTTAAGGGTGGAGAAATTTTGGTTGGTGGTTTAATCACTATTTTAAGCGCTTCCAAAACCCATCCCAATCCAACAACAGTTGAAAGTGTTTGCATTAAGAACAAAATGAACGACAAAATTACTTTAATCATGACCAAACAAACCGATGATGGAGAAGAAATAAAAAAAGAATTGGTGATTCAAAAAGACAGTAAAGAATGTTTTTATGATTTACCAAAAGGGGTTTACAGTTATGAAATTGTAACCTCAGAATCCGAAATCTTTAAAAAAGGAGAATACCGATTTAAAGAAAAAACACTAATCATCATAAAAGATGAAAACAAAGAAAACCCTCGTGATACAGAGAAAGACAGTTTAAAAACACCACAAACAAAAACCCCAACCGGATAGTTGGGGTTTTAAATTTTAATATTCTCTATTCACATCAAAAGCTTCTAAGTATTCGGCTACTCGCTTTACAAAACTGCCGCCAAGCGCACCATCCACTACTCGGTGATCATAAGAGTGCGACAAGAACATTTTTTGACGAATACCGATAAAGTCACCTTCCGGTGTTTCGATTACCGCAGGTACTTTTCTGATCGCACCTAAGGCTAAAATACCTACTTGCGGTTGGTTGATGATTGGCGTTCCGAATACTGAACCAAAAGTACCTACATTCGTTACTGTATAAGTACCGCCTTGGGTATCGTCCGGTTTTAATTTTCCGGCTTTGGCGCGGTTCCCTAAATCGTTTACAGCTTTAGCCATGCCGACCAAATTGAGCTGGTCTGCATTTTTAATCACCGGAACAATAAGGTTTCCGTTAGGCAACGCTGCCGCCATTCCTAAGTTGATGTTTTTGCGTTTGATGATAAACTCACCATCCACAGAAATATTCATGCCAGGGAAGTCTTTTAACGCTTTGGCTACCGCTTCCATAAAGATTGGCGTGAAAGTTAGCTTCTCGCCTTCTCTCTTTTCGAAAGCATTTTTAACGCGATCTCTCCATTTTACAATGTTGGTTACATCGACTTCAATAAACGATTGTACGTGTGCCGAAGTTTGTACCGAAGCCACCATATAGCCCGAAATCAACTTGCGCATTCTATCCATTTCCACAATCTCATCACCACCGTTAACTGAAACCGGCGTAGCGATCGGAGCTGTGGGTTGCGAGTTGCGGGTTGCGGGTTGGGCTACCGGTTGTTGTGCAACTGCTGGTTGACTTCCTCTATTTTTAACGTAATTTAGAATATCGTCTTTGGTTACGCGACCGTCTTTCCCGGAACCTGCAATGGTTTCTAATTCGGCCACCGAAACGCCTTCAGCAGCAGCGATATTTTTCACCAATGGCGAGAAGAATTTATCCGATGCTTTAAAATCGGCCGGAGCTGCTGTAGCCACGGCTACCTCGACTGTTTTAGCCAATTGCTTCGCCTGTTCGCTAACGCTCGAGTCTGCAACCGGAGCAGCAACTGTTTCTGCAACCGGAGCAGCCGCAACGGAACCGCCTTCGGTTTCAATAATAGCAATGGTTTGCCCAACTTTCACCACATCATTCACCTGAAATAAAACCTCGGTTAAAACACCGGAAACTTCACTTGGCACTTCACTGTCTACTTTGTCGGTGGCAATCTCCAAAACCGCTTCGTCAGCGCTAATGCTGTCACCTACATTTTTCAACCAGTTGGTAATCGTTGCCTCTGCAACACTTTCTCCCATTTTGGGCAATTTCAATTCAAACTTTGCCATATTGATAATCTAAAGTTGTTTTTTGTTGTTTCGATTGCAAAATTATATAAATAATTTAGGTTTTACTTAGAATTCCATATTTAATTGTTAGATAAAAATCCCAATTCCTAAATCCTAATTCTCAATTCCTAAATCTGTATCACTTCTCCTCTATCGTTACAGCTGTTGCTTCCGATGATAAAATTACTCGACGGCGGCATTAACTTAAAGGTAAACGACTTATTCTTGTTGTCTTTTATAAACGACATAGCCTTTTTAAACCCGAGATATTCAACATCTAAAATAGCTTCTGTCGGCTTATTTTTCGAAATCGTTTGCGAAATTACTATTTTCCCGTTTTCCATGGTGGTTCTTTCCAAACTTTTTTGCAAAACGGCGGTTAATTTTTCTCGTAAAGCTTCATTATCAGAAACTAAAAGATACTGTTCAGGCACAGGTTTGGGCGATACTTTTCCCTGAAACATTTTGACCAAAGCAAAGAAAACAATACCGATTCTCATGAACATTGAAAAAAAGAATGAACCTTGATAATGCTTCTGATAGAAAAACTGCATCGCTTCTTGGAAACGTCTCATGTAAGTTCCGTCTTTAACTGTGCTTTCTCCTTTGTAATGAATCACCGAAGTTTCGGCAAAATAGTAATTCTTTTTGCCAAGCAATAAAGCGCGATAAGATAAATCAATGTCGTCGGCATACATAAAACAATCTTCGTCAAAGCCGCCTAATTCAAGGTACAACTCTCTTTTCATCACCATAAAAGCGCCGACCAAAATATCGACTTCACCACTTTGGTGCTCACTCAAATGTTGGGCGTAATATTGGTTAAACAGTGTTGAGTTTGGAAAAAATTTATACAAGCCGAAAATCTTCGTAAAAGCTACCCAAGGCGTTGGAACACCGCGTTTGCTTTCGGGCAAAAAGTTACCGGTGCCGTCGATGAGTTTACAACCTAAGATGCCAAGTTGCGAGTTGCGAGTTACGAGTTGCGAGTTTAGGATTTTTTCAAAAGTGTCTTCGGCAACAACCGTGTCAGGGTTCAAAATACAGATATATTCGCCTTGGGCTTCTTTGACGGCAATGTTATTGCCTTTCGGGAAACCTACATTTTCTTTATTTTCGATGAGTTTGATATGCGGAAAACGCGCGCGCATCATAGCGCAACTGTCGTCCGACGAATGATTATCCACCACTATAATTTCGGCCTCCAAGTGTTGAATGGCTTTTTCCACACTCAAAACACACTGCTCTAAAAAGTAGCGCACATTATAATTCAGGATGATGACCGATAGTTGCATAGGACAAATATAATGGATTACTTCGTCAGTTCGCTACGCTCGTGTGTTAGATTATTAGACACGGCTATGCTTATAGATTGTTAGAAATTTGAATTACTTTTGCCGGAAAGTTGTGCTTTACACCATTCATAATATATAATAGACATATCAACGTGAATTATTTATCCGTAGAAAACATATCCAAATCTTTTGGCGAAAGAACCTTGTTTAAAGACATTTCTTTTGGCATTAACAAAGACCAAAAAATCGCTTTTATTGCCAAAAACGGTTCGGGGAAAACCCAAATTATGCGCATGATTAACGGCGATGACGAACCGGATTCCGGGCAAATCATCATCCGAAAAGGCATCAAAATGGCTTTCTTATCGCAAAACAATAACTTGCAAGACGAACTGACGATTGAGGAAAGCATCTTTGCCTCCGACAATGAAATTCTACACGTAATTGAGCGTTACGAAAAAGCCTTGGAAAATCCGGAGGACGAAGAAAAATACCAATTGGCTTTCGACGAAATGGATCGCTTTAACGCTTGGGATTTTGAAACGCAATTCAAACAAATTTTGTCCAAATTAAAATTGGACGATTTAAAACTGAAAGTAAAATCGCTTTCCGGTGGCCAAAAAAAGCGTTTGTCTTTAGCCATTATCCTCATCAATCGCCCGGATTTATTAATTTTAGATGAGCCGACAAACCACTTGGATTTGGAAATGATTGAATGGTTGGAAAGCTATTTCGCCAAAGAAAACATCACCTTATTTATGGTAACGCACGACCGTTTCTTTTTGGAACGCGTTTGCAACGAAATCATCGAGTTGGATAACGGCAAACTTTACTCTTATAAAGGCAATTACTCTTATTATCTGCAAAAGAAAGAAGAGCGCATTGCGATGGAAAATTCGACTATTGACAAAGCGCAAAACCTCTTTGTTAAAGAATTGGCTTGGATGCGTCGCCAACCCAAAGCCAGAACCACCAAATCGAAATCGCGCCAAGATGATTTTTATAAAATCAAAGCCGTAGCCGAAAGCCGCAGAAAAGAAAATGTAGTGGAACTCGAAATCAACATGGAACGCATGGGCAGCAAGATTATTGAGTTACATAAAATTTACAAAAAGTTCAAAGACAAAGTCATTTTAGACAATTTCAGTTACGATTTTCAGCGCGGTGAACGCATCGGGATTATCGGGAAAAACGGTACCGGTAAATCGACTTTCTTGAATATCTTAACCAAAACCATCCAACCCGATGCCGGAAAAGTGGTTATTGGCGAAACGATTAAAGTAGGCTATTACACGCAAAGCGGCATCAATCCGAAACCCGGACAAAAAGTAATCGACATCATTAAAGAATACGGCGAGTACATTCCGCTTACCAAAGGCAAAATCATATCGGCCTCACAATTGTTGGAACGCTTTTTATTCGACGCTAAAAAACAATACGATTATGTAGAAAAATTAAGTGGCGGCGAGTTAAAACGCTTGTATTTGTGCACGGTTTTGATTCAGAATCCGAACTTTTTAATTCTGGATGAGCCGACGAACGACTTAGACATTGTGACCTTAAACGTACTGGAAAGTTTCCTGTTGGACTATCCGGGTTGCTTGTTGGTAGTGTCGCACGACCGTTACTTTATGGACAAAATTGTCGACCACTTATTTGTGTTTAGAGGCGAAGGCGAAATTGAAGATTTTCCCGGGAATTATTCCGATTTCAGAGCGTACGAAGACAGCGCCGAACCCGAAAAAACCGAAGCCAAAGAAAAAGTCAATTGGAAACAAAACCATCCAACCACTTCGGGCTTGAACTTTAACGAGCAAAAGGAATTCAACAAAATCGAGCGCGAAATCAAAGACCTGGAATACGAGAAAAAACAAATCGAAAACCTATTCGCCGAAGGCAAAGTGGCCGATGCCGACATCACCAAAAAAGCAGAAGAATTACAAGCGATTATCAATAAATTAGAAGCCAAAGAAGAACGCTGGTTTGAGCTTTCGAGTAAAATGGAAGAATAGATTTTAAGATTGTTGATTTACAATTTTTGATTTTCGAGGTATTACAAATCTGAAATCATATATCGTTAATCTTAAATCACCAATAAAAATATAATGTTGCAAATACTAAAATCATATCTCAACTTCCTCTACCACTCCAAAAACGAACATGGCGTGCATTCCCCTTTTGTGTTCAACTTAGTGACGAAATGCTTTTATGACAAAAAACAATATCCCGAATATGCCATTCTGAAAAACTACAGAAAATCGCTTTTACAAAACAAAAACACCATCGAAGTAACCGACTTCGGAGCCGGCTCCCGAGTATTTAAAAGTAATAAACGAGCTGTCAATAAAATCGCCCAAACCGCCGGAATTGCCACAAAACGAGCGGAATTGCTTTTCAGAATCACAAAGTATTTTCAACCCGAAAATATACTTGAAATCGGAACATCCTTAGGTTTAGCAACTTCAGCTTTAGCCCTGGGTACCCGAGCCGAAGGCGAATTGAGCGAAGCTAATACTAAAGCTAAAATCACCACTTTGGAAGGTTGCGAAAACACTTTGGCTGTAGCTCAAAAACAATTTGAAATCTTTGAGTTGAACAACATCTGTTCGGTCTCAACAGAATTTAATACTTATTTAAAAGACCAACAACCTACAACCTACAACCTACAACTCATTTACTTTGACGGCAACCATTCAAAAACCGCCACATTAAACTATTTCGAACGGTTACTACCAACCATAACCAACGAAACTGTTTGGATTTTTGATGACATTCACTGGAGCAAAGACATGGAAGCCGCTTGGGAAACCATCCAAAACCACCCAAAAGTAACTGTAACGATTGATACCTTTCAATGGGGAATGGTTTTCTTTCGCGCCGAGCAGGAAAAAGAACATTTTGTAATTAGAGTTTGATTTTTGTAACAAATCATGTCAAATTTCTACTTATCTTTCGTTCTGAAATCTCAAATCGTTAATCAGCAATCTAAAATCAAATGGCCAATCCATTAATCAACATCAAAGCCCTCAAACGCGATTTCCAATTAGGTAGCGAAACCATCTACGTATTAAAAGGTATCGATTTACAAATCAACAAAGGCGAATACGTTGCCTTAATGGGACCATCGGGTTCGGGAAAATCTACTTTGATGAACCTTTTGGGTTGTTTGGATACGCCAACCTCGGGAACTTATATCTTGAACGGTAAAGACGTCAGCCAAATGCACGACGACGATTTGGCCGAAATCCGCAACAAAGAAATCGGATTCGTATTCCAAACCTTCAACTTATTACCCAGAACAACGGCTTTAGATAATGTGGCCTTGCCAATGATTTACGCAGGCTATTCGAAATCGGAAAGAAATGTTCGCGCTACCGAAGTGTTAACGCAAGTCAACCTGGCCGACCGTATGGATCACCAACCCAACCAACTTTCAGGTGGACAACGTCAGCGTGTGGCGATTGCCCGAGCTCTGGTCAATAAACCGTCCATTATCTTAGCCGATGAGCCAACCGGAAACCTCGACAGTAAAACCTCGGTCGAAATTATGAATCTCTTCAACGACATCCACAAAAACGGCAACACCGTCATTTTGGTGACCCACGAAGAAGACATCGCTCAATACGCACACAGAATCATCCGCCTACGCGATGGTATTATCGAAAGCGATACCCAAAACACCAATCATTTGTAATTTGTCAGACTGAGCCTGTCAAAGTCAGGAGCGGCACGAGCGTTAGCGAACTGGCGAAGCAAAAGGCTTGGGATTTATCAGCCGTCCGTTTTCCTGCTGTCCGCGTTGCGCGGCAACTACTCCCATCAGGGCTAGTTAGTAATCCATTTGTATTTTTGCTAACTTTGAAAACTAATTAATCGAATTATGAATTCCTAATTCCTAATTCCTAATTCCTAATTCCTAATTCAAAATGAAAGTCTACACCAAAACCGGCGACACCGGAACTACCGCACTTTTCGGCGGCACCCGTGTCCCAAAACACCATATTCGCATAGAAAGCTACGGCACCGTCGACGAACTCAACTCACATATCGGCTTAATCCGCGACCAAGACATTAATGTTTTGTACAAAAATATATTGATTGAAGTGCAAGACCGTCTCTTCACCGTAGGTGCCATTTTGGCCACACCGCCGGAAAAGGAAACGCTGAAAAACGGACAACCGCGCTTAAACATCAACCGCATTTCTGAAGAAGACATCGCTTTTTTAGAAAATGAAATTGATGTAATGGACACGGCTTTGCCTCCTATGACACACTTTGTCTTACCCGGCGGTCATACTACCGTGTCATATTGTCACATTGCGCGCTGTGTCTGCCGCAGAGCGGAACGTTTAGCCGTACATTTACACGAAATAGAGCCTACCGACGAACAGGTAATTAAGTATTTAAACCGACTTTCTGACTACCTTTTTGTCTTGGCACGGAAGTTGTCATTTGACCTGCAAGCTGAGGAAGTAAAATGGATTCCAAGGAAGTAGGATTTAAGAGTGAAGCGTAATGATTTATGATGGTAGTTTTTATTTGTAAAATCACTTCTAAAATCCAAAATCTCATGTCTTAAATCAACAATCAGCCACGTTCTTACACTTACTTAAAAATAAATCAAAAAAAACTTGACTTTTTCAGTATAAAATTTATTTTTGCATAAACTAAAATCGACAGAAGATGTATTGGACATTAGAATTGGCATCCTATTTAAGCGATGCACCTTGGCCAGCTACCAAAGATGAACTTATCGACTATGCTATACGAACCGGAGCTCCACTGGAAGTAGTAGAGAATTTGCAATCGATAGAAGATGAGGGCGAAATTTACGAATCGATGGAAGAAATTTGGCCGGATTATCCAACCGACGAAGATTACCTTTGGAACGAGGATGAATATTAAAAAAATAACAATCACAACCATGAAAAAAGTCCGATTAGGGCTTTTTTTTTGTTTAAATTTGCACACTTAAAAGTTAGAAGCATACGGTAAAATTAAAGTGCTATTCAATAGCCAATTCCCGCACTGCTAACCATCATTAAAATAAACAAACCCAATATGAGTTTAATTAACAGCATACTTAAAGTTTTTGTTGGCGACAAATCGCAAAAAGACGTCAAAGCCACACAACCATATATCAACAAAATCAAAGCCTTAGAACCGGTTTTAGCCGCTTTGTCTCACGATGAATTAAGAGCCAAAACAGCCGAATTCAAAGCTAAAATCAAACAAGCCCGTGCCAAACAAGACGCGGAAATCGAAGCCAAAAAAGCAGAAGCCGAAAACACCGCCGACATCGACAAAAGAGAGGACCTGTACAACGCCATCGATGCCTTAGAAAAAGAAGCTTACGAAATCTCCGAAAAAGTATTGGACGAAATCCTACCGGAAGCTTTTGCTGTAGTGAAAGAAACGGCTCGTCGCTTTAAAGAAAATACCAGTATCACAGTTACTGCTACCCCAAAAGACAGAGAACTTTCAGCTACAAAATCTTATATTACCTTAGACGGTGAAAATGCCGTTTGGGCCAACTCTTGGAACGCCGCCGGTAAAGAAATCACCTGGGACATGATCCACTACGACGTACAGTTGATTGGTGGTATTGTTTTACATCAAGGTAAAATTGCCGAAATGCAAACCGGGGAAGGAAAAACATTAGTAGCTACTTTGCCATTGTACTTGAACGCCTTAACCGGAAACGGTGTACACTTAGTAACGGTGAACGACTATTTAGCGAAACGTGATAGCACATGGAAAGCACCATTATTCGAGTTCCACGGATTGACGGTAGACTGTATCGACAACCACTCGCCTAACTCAGATGCTCGTAGAAAAGCTTACGAAGCGGACATCACTTACGGAACCAATAACGAATTCGGTTTCGACTACTTGCGCGATAACATGGCGCACTCTCCGGAAGATTTGGTGCAAAGAAAACACAACTATGCTATCGTTGACGAGGTCGATTCTGTATTAATTGATGACGCCAGAACGCCGTTAATCATCTCCGGTCCGGTGCCAGATGGTGATCGCCATGAATTCAACGAACTCAAACCGAAAATCGAAAACTTATACAACTTACAACGCCAACTGGCCAACGGATTCTTAGCCGAAGCCAAGCGTTTAATCAAAGAAGGGAACAACAAAGAAGGTGGTTTCCAATTATTAAGAGCCTATCGTGCCTTACCCAAAAACAAAGCTTTGATTAAGTTTTTGAGTGAAGAAGGCATCAAACAATTGCTTCAAAAAACCGAAAACGAATACATGCAAGACAACAACCGCAGAATGCCGGAAGTAGATGAAGCCTTGTATTTTGTAATCGAAGAAAAAAACAATCAGGTAGAGCTAACCGATAGTGGTATCAAGTTCTTATCCAAAGATACTTCGGAGGATTTCTTCGTGTTACCGGATATCGGAACCGAAATTGCCAATATCGAAAAGCAAAATCTTGAAAAAGATAAAGAAGCCGAAGCCAAAGAAAAACTATTCCAAGATTTCGGTGTAAAATCGGAGAGAATTCATACGCTTACCCAATTGTTGAAAGCGTATACCTTGTTCGAAAAAGACGTGGAATACGTTATCATGGACAACAAAATCCTAATCGTTGACGAACAAACCGGTCGTATTATGGACGGTCGTCGTTACTCCGACGGATTGCATCAAGCGATCGAGGCTAAAGAGCAAGTGACCATTGAAGCAGCCACCCAAACTTTTGCCACGATTACGTTGCAAAACTACTTCCGTATGTACAGCAAATTATCCGGTATGACCGGAACTGCCGTTACAGAAGCCGGTGAGTTTTGGGAAATTTACAAATTAGATGTAGTGGAAATTCCAACCAACAAAGGAATAGCCCGTAAAGATAAAGAAGACTTAATCTACCGTTCCGTACGTGAAAAATTCAATGCCGTTATCGAAGATGTAACCCAATTGTCACAATCCGGTCGTCCGGTATTGATTGGTACCACTTCGGTTGAAATTTCGGAATTGTTGAGTCGTATGTTGAAAATGCGCGGTGTTGCCCACAACGTATTGAACGCAAAAATGCACAAAAAAGAAGCTGAAATCGTAGCCGAAGCCGGTAAACCAGGCGTAGTAACCATCGCTACCAATATGGCCGGTCGTGGTACGGATATCAAGCTAACACCTGAAGTAAAAGCAGCCGGTGGTTTGGCCATCATTGGTACCGAGCGTCACGATTCTCGTCGCGTTGACCGTCAGTTGCGCGGTCGTGCCGGTCGTCAGGGAGATCCGGGAAGTTCACAATTTTATGTGTCTTTGGAAGACAACTTGATGCGTTTGTTCGGTTCGGAAAGAGTCGCCAAAATCATGGACAGAATGGGATTAAAAGAAGGTGAAGTAATTCAGCATTCTATGATGACCAAGTCCATCGAACGCGCTCAGAAAAAAGTAGAAGAAAACAACTTCGGTACGCGTAAACGTTTGTTAGAATACGATGACGTAATGAATGCACAACGTGAAGTGGTATACAAACGTCGCCGTCACGCTTTGTTCGGAGAACGTTTGAAATTGGATATTGCCAACATGATGTACGACACTTGTGAAGTAATTGTAGGCGATAACAAAGCCCGTAACGATTTCAAAAACTTTGAATTCGAATTGATTCGCTACTTCTCGATTACATCACCGGTAACTCAGGCCGAGTTTGAAAAACTGTCGGAAATGGAGATTACCGGAAAAGTGTACAAAGCTGCTTCAACCTATTACACAGAAAAAACAGAAAGAAGTGCTCGAGAAGCCTTCCCGATTATAGCAGAAGTGTACCAAAGAGAAGGCAATACTTTTGAACGAATTGTAGTACCGTTTTCAGACGGAATCAAATCGCTAAACGTGGTAACCGACTTGAAGAAAGCCTTCGAAACTAACGGCGCTCAGTTGGTAGCCGATTTTGAGAAAAACATCACTTTAGCCATCGTAGATGAAGCTTGGAAAAAACATTTACGCAAAATGGACGAGTTGAAAACATCCGTTCAATTGGCAGTTCACGAACAAAAAGATCCTTTGTTGATTTACAAATTAGAAGCTTTCAAGTTGTTCCGCAATATGCTGGATGGTGTGAATAAGGAAGTGATTTCGTTCTTATTCAAAGGCGATTTGCCACAACAAAACCAAAACATCCAAGAAGCACGTCAGGTTCGTGAAAAACAAAATTATACCGAAAGCAAAGACGAAATCGAAAGCAGTGAAAGTGCTAATCGCGAGGCCGGTCAAACGCAACAACGCCCGCAAGTAACTGAAACCATTGTTAGGGAAACACCAAAAATCAATCGCAATGACAATGTTACCATCAAACACGTAATGAGCGGTAAAACCGAAACCATGAAATACAAAAAAGCCGAAAGCATGTTAGCCACAGGCGAATGGGTTTTGGTGAATGAATAAATAATAATCGGACTTTACAAATAAACAATCCTCAACGGTTACAACTGTTGGGGATTTTTTATACATTTGAAAATACACAAATAACATTATGAAACTAAAAGCACTGTCATTTTTTTTATTATTAACTGCTACGGCATTCGGACAAACCTCAAAATTCAGTATTGAAGCCGCTTATCCTATTCCGGTTGATAACAATTTTTTAGGTAAAAATTATCAAGGAATAGCCGATTTAGGATTGAAATACAAAATCAAGAATTTAGAAGTAATCAATATCGGTGTTTCAGTCAACGGATCGGTGTTTACCTATAATGACACTAAATTTTTTCCGCCGGCAGATGAAAGTTTGAGTTTTAAAACTACTTTATACATGATACAACCAAGGGCGTTTGCAGAACTTAATTTAAAAAAAGTGACTAAAATTCATCCTATGGTTGGTATTGGTTATACCATTTTACAAGCCAAAACCTCGTTTGATTCCCAAACGGAAATATCCGACTTCAACAGTTCCCAAAGTGGTTTAAATTTCACTATCGGACTTTCTTATGATGTATTTACTAAGTTTTATGTGTTTGGTAATTATGAATATATTTCACTTAGTAATGTTGATGCTAATGTCCCTAAAACCACCTATAACACTAAAATTAACCTTGTTAAGCTAGGCCTCGGTTTAAGATTCTAAACTATGAAACTAAAACACCTTTCAATCCTATTCTTTTTTGTGGTTGCCAATGCGTATTCACAAAGTACAGCAACTTTAAAATCGGCTATGCAACAACTTTACGAAGCCAACTACTTAATGGATTTTGAGACCATAGCGCAATTGTCTTATCCCAATATGGTGGAAAAAACCGGAAAAGAAGCCTTCCTGGAAGAAACCGAGCATCATTATGAAAACGAGCAATACCGCTTGCGTTATCAATTGCAAATCGTACCGTTTCAATTTGGCCCTATCAAAAAAGTAAAGGAAAAGAGTTTCTGTTTGGTAACCGTTCGCACCCCGAAACGATATTTCTACGAGAGCAAATTAACCCCGGAAGCAGCAGCAACAAAAAAAGAATGGTTACAAGCAACCAACAATACCAAAGAGGTCACATTTGAGCCTAACCGTAATAGTTTTAATGTAAAAATGATTAATACATTTATTGCTGTTTACGACGAAAACACAAACAGTACCTGGAAATTTTTCAACTTAGATATTCCCGAGCAAAAAACCGCTTTCAACGATATATTCGACGAGGAAACCCAACAAATTATAGGATTAAAGAAATAGAGAAAATCAAAGTTAATTTAACTTTGTGAGCATAATCTCTTTTTAGTATTCTCTGTTATTATTCATCCGGAAAAATCTTCCCGGGATTCAATACATTGTTCGGATCGAAAACCCTTTTGATGCTTTCCATCAATTCCAAATGCGTTCGGGTAAAGGCAATATCCATAAAATTCTTTTGCACAAAACCAATGCCGTGCTCGCCCGACAAAGTGCCCTTTAAAGAAACCGTCAGTTCAAATATTTCACGGATACCGATTGGCACTTGAGTTTTCCAATGGTCATCGGTCATATCACCTTTAATGATATTCACATGTAAATTCCCATCACCGGCGTGGCCGTAGCAAACCGATTGAAAACCGTACTTGCTACCTATTTTCTTGATGCCGCTGAGCAATTCAGGCAACATATATCTTGGAACAACTGTGTCTTCTTCTTTGTAAACCGAATTCGATTTTACGGCTTCCGCTACTGAACGACGCAATTTCCACAACGCATTTTTTTGGTCTTCAGTGTCGGCAAACAAGACTTCGTCGATTTCAAATTGCTCCACCACCGTCATGATTTTTTCGGCTTCCAGCATTAAGATTTCAGGATAATTACCGTCGACTTCAATCAGCAAATGTGCTTGAACATTGTCGTTGACAGTAACATTAATATTGTCATGGTATTTTAACGTCCAATCGATAGCATCGCGCTCCATAAATTCTAAAGCACTCGGCACTATGCCCGCTCTAAAAATAGCCGAAACGGCTTCACAAGCTTCATGGGCTTTGTAAAACGGAACCAACATCAACACATTATGACTGTTTTGAGGCAAAAGTTTCAACACAGCTTTAGTGATAACGCCCAAAGTACCTTCGCTGCCTACCATGAGTTGCGTTAGGTTATAACCGGTAGAGTTTTTCAAGGTATTGGCGCCAGTCCAAATGATTTCGCCATTAGGCAAAACCACTTCTAAATTCAACACATAATCTTTGGTCACTCCGTACTTCACCGCTCGAGCGCCACCGGAATTTTCGGCGATGTTGCCGCCTATCCAACAACTGCCCATACTACTCGGGTCGACCGGATAAAACAAGCCTTTTTCAGCCACAGCTTCTCGCAAAACTTGGGTAATTACAGCCGGCTCAACCGTAACTTGTAAATTGAGTTCATCAATTTCGATGATTTTATTTAAACGTTCGGTAGACAAGCCGATGCCTTCGTAGATGCTCAAAGCACCGCCGCTTAAACCGGTTCTCGCACCTATAGGTGTAGTGGGAATTTTGTAATCGTTGGCCACTTTCAACACCGCAGCAATTTCCTCCGAATTGGCCGGTTTAACAACCACATTAGGTGGAAAAACGTAGTCTTCGGTTTCGTCGTGTCCGTAATGGTTACGGGTTTCGATATCTGTAAAAATATAATTCTCGCCTACTATAGCGGTGAGCTTTTGAATGATTTCGGGTTGAAGTGACATAGTAACAAATTGAACAGTAAATGTAGCGATTCCAAAAATAAAAGACAAACACTATTTAGCCCTGATGTGGCCATTGTTTGAGCTCTTGTCTTGTTGATCAAACAAGGCAAAGCGAGTGGCTGCAGCAGGAAAACGGATGGCAAAAAATGCCCAAGTCTATCGCTCCTAATGCTTTTTCAAGTTGGGCAAAAAGTAACAAATGATTCCGATGAGCGGCAAGAAAGAACATACGTGATACACATATTGGATGGAAGTAGCGTCGGCCAAATTACCCAGCAAAGCCGAGCCCAAAGCCCCCATACCAAAGGCAAAACCATAGAATAAGCCCGAAATCATGCCCAGTTTTTTAGGCAACAGTTCTTGGGCATACACCAAAATGGCCGGGAAAGCCGAAGAAATAATAATGCCGATAACCACCATCAATACATCAGTCCAAAACAAATTCACATAAGGCAACAGCAACGCAAATGGTGCCGCACCGAAAACCGAGAGCCAAATCACGTATTTGCGTCCGATTTTATCGCCCAAAGGTCCGCCCAAAATGGTGCCGATGGCATATGCTATGAGGTAAATAAACATATGATATTGGGCTTCTTTGATGGACAAATGAAACTTGTCGATGATGTAAAAAGTGTAGTAAGAAGACAAACTGGCCGAATAGAAAAACTTGGAAAAAATAACGATTAACAAAATGGCAATCGACACTTGAACTTTACGTTTGGGCAGGTTGTGTAAGTTGATAAACGGCTGCACTTTATTCTTTCGGTACACCAAATGATCGCGATACCAAAAGGCAATTTTGCTGATGATGGCCAAGCCAATCATAGCCGCTATGATAAACCAAAGGATATGCGTTTGTCCGTGCGGAACCACTATTAAAGCCACGAGTAACGGCCCTAAAGCGGTGCCGAAATTACCGCCGACTTGGAAAATCGATTGCGCCAAACCACGTTTACCACCGGAGGCTAAATTAGAGATGCGTGCCGACTCGGGGTGGAAAATCGATGAACCCGTGCCGATGAAAACTACGGAAAGTAAAATCCAGTAAAAATTATCGGCAAAAGACAGTGAAACGATACCCGCTAAGGAAAACAACATCCCGTAAATTTGGGAGAACGGTTTCGGATGTTTGTCGGTATAATAACCAACAAGCGGTTGGAAAATAGAAGCCGAGAATTGAAACGCAAACGTAATCAAACCGATTTGGGAAAAAGAAAGATGATACTTTTCTTTTAAAATGGGATAGACCGACGGAATGATGGCCTGAATCAAATCGTTGAGCAAATGGGCAAAACTGATGGCAAATAAGATAGAGTAAACCGTTTTTTGGGCTAACTCTTTATTTTTGGTTGAAACGTTTACGATAGAATCCATTTTAAAAACTAATTAAAATATAATACCAGAAAGCGAGTGACAGGAACGACAAAGGAATGCCAACACCTACCATCATGCTGCTGAGTTTGGGTTTGAGTCCGTAGTTAGAAGCCAGAATAGCTCCGGTAATCATAGGTGCCATGGCCGATTCTAAGATAGAAGCGTCTACCGTTATGCCTTTACCTCCCAAGATAATTCGGTACAACACAAAGAAAAAAGCCGGCGTAAGGAATAGCTTGAAAAACAATCCGAGACTAAGGAATTTCCAATGGCGACTATGACGGTCAATTTTAAGTTGTAATCCAACAGAGACTAAGGCTACAGGAGTTACCGTGGCGCCCAACTTCATGAAAACACTTTGGAAGTTATTGTGAAAATCTAAGTGCAAAACATTCATCACACAAGCCAAAGCAAAAGCAATAAAAGGCGGAAAGAAAATGATTTTTTTAAGGATGTCACTACCCTTTGAAGCGCCTTTGGCAAATATTCCCGCGGTAATGATACCCAAAGTGGCCATCACAACAAAAGAACCCGGTTGGTCGACGATGATGGCTGTTTTAAGCCCTTCTTCGCCATACAACGCTTGAATAATAGGAAAGCCTACAAAAGAAGTATTGCCTAAACCGGCAGTAATGATGAGACAGCCGATTAATCGATTGGACCAGCCCATTTTTTTACCCAAGGTGTAGAAAAAAACGAAAGACAGTAAAAAACCAATCCATGCAATTCCCAACGGATAGAGCAAATCGGTGGTCACGGAAACTTTGGGAATATAATACAGTGCCAAAGCCGGCAAGGCTATATAAATGACAAATTGGTTTAGCGCCATATAGCCATTTTTAGGAAAAGCGATTACTCTTTGAAGCGCCAAACCCATCAAAAGGCTAATAAAAACTAAAAGAATGTTGTCCATTCGATGCAGGGAATTATTTTGCAAAGGAACGGTAAAAAAAGGAAAACAAGTCTAATCATAAGCTAAAGGTTTCTTAAAAAATGACCGGGTAATTTCATCCCACATTTTTTATTTTACTAAATTTACCCAAACGATTTTCTTTTGAAAAACAGTACAAACCATAAAAGCGCTTTACACGAAAAAGACGGCATTCCCCAACCGGAAAGTTTCAGCAATATAGCTATGGCTAAGGTATTGACTCGTCGTAAAGTACAGCCCAGTGCGGAAGAATTGGTAAAAGGCATTTTGGCCGGAGATATTTCGGCATTAAGTCGCGCCATTACCTTAATAGAAAGCACTAATCCTTCGCATCTGGCGAAAGCCAATACCATCATTTCGGCTTGTTTGCCTTATGCTAATCAATCGGTTCGCATTGGAATAACCGGCGTTCCGGGTGTTGGAAAAAGCACTTTTATTGAGGCTTTTGGCAAATACCTTACGAGCTTGGGTAAAAAAGTAGCGGTTTTAGCAGTTGACCCGAGCAGTTCTATTTCGCACGGCAGTATTTTGGGCGATAAAACCCGTATGGAGGAATTGGTCAAAGATAAAAATGCTTACATCCGTCCGAGTGCTTCGGGGGAAACTTTAGGTGGTGTAGCGCGAAAAACGCGAGAAACTATCATACTGTGCGAAGCCGCCGGTTTTGATACCATTATCATCGAAACAGTTGGTGTTGGGCAAAGTGAAACGGCTGTACACAGTATGGTGGATTTCTTTTTACTGCTTAAAATTGCCGGTGCCGGTGATGAATTACAAGGCATCAAAAGAGGCATTATGGAAATGGCGGATGCCATCGTAATTAATAAAGCGGATGGTGACAATATAGCGAAGGCGAAATTAGCCAAAACCGAATTCAACAGAGCCTTGCATTTGTTTCCGGCTAAAAGTTCCGGTTGGATTCCGAAAGTAACAACGTGCAGTGCTTATGAAAAAAGCGGGATTGACAATGTATGGCAAATCATATCAGACTATTTTGCATTAGTGAAAGACAATAGATACTTTGAAGTAAAACGACAAAGCCAAAATCAGTATTGGATGATGGAGACTATTAACGAACAGTTGAAGAATCACTTTTATCAACATCCGGAAATTGCAGCACTTTTGGAAGAAAACAAAAAGGCTGTGAAAGCAAATCAGTTATCGCCTTTTGCTGCGGCTATGCAATTGTTAGACAAATATTTTAAGTAATTTATCTTTGGTATAAAAATTAAAAGCCACAGAGTAAACTCCATGGCTTTAAATGACAACTCAAATAACCACAATATCTAGTTGCAATTCTTTTAGTAATACCCTGAATAATAATTACCTTTTGGACAGTGATAAAAATGTAGGGTGTCACAAATTATCTTGACTAACAGTACAAAGATGCATTATTACATAGAAAAATAGTCCAGGTAATAAACCCTATTTAATATGTTTGTTTAACCCTAAAAATACCGTTGTTTAACGGATAAAAAAAAGTGTAACTGGAGATTAAATCTGAAAAAGTAATTGTTTCTTTATGTTTGCATAACATTCAGGGTGTAAAACCTATGTTGGTAATAGGTAATCCTAAGATTAATGAAAGCAGATTATGCTCAAAGATGATATTTTTTTTATTGAACTTTGCTTTTTTACCATCGGCTTTTTGAGTTTAGCCGGAGTCATCACTGTCTTTCTAAACACTTATTTTTCCTCCCGCATTTACAAATTCTATGGTGCTTACTTGTTGGTGATCATAGCCTTTGTAGGCATTGTTTATGTAAAAAACACCGGTGAATATCCCCGAAGTTCAGACACAAGGTTAACCTTAAATTTGATTGTAGATGTACTGCAAATATTAAGTCATTTCTTTTTTTGCAGTTTTGTTTACCATGCCATGGTAATGGAAGACAGTCGGTTTAAAAAACTCAAAAAAGTATACACTACTTTTCTAATTTTCACAGTTACTTATGCTGTCGTCCTTACCCTATTTCCAAAATTTGTCAGTAGGGATTTTATTTATTTCTTAGCTACTCGTGTTTTCGTTTTTATCTTATCTATAGTATTTTACTACCATTTATGCAAAAACTTAAGCAAACCCTTTTTCCGGTTTTTATTTGCTGCGGTCAGCTTCGTTTTTTTGAGTGGTATATTGGCGTTATGGGACAGTGTGAGTAGTAATGGTTTTAGTAAATATACCGGATTTGACTACTTGTGCTATGGCTATTTTTTAGAAAACCTTTGCTTTGTAGGCGCCATGATTTACAAGTATTTCAGCATCGAAAAAGAAAAAGAAACCACAGCTTTGGCTCATAAACAGGAATTATTGTCTACGCAGAAAGAAATCCAAAAAGAAACCATAGAACACATAGGTCGGGAAATTCACGACAACATCGGACAGAAACTTACTTTAGCCAGTTTGTATACCCAACAACTGGAATTTGAAAACAAAGCACCACACATTAACAACACTATTGAAAACATCAGTAACATCATTAATGAATCAATAGCTGAACTGCGAGAACTCTCAAAATCACTTATTGATAACGCCATAGATACCAACACTTTAAGCCAATTAATTGATAAAGAATGTCAAAAAATAAAGTTACTCAACAAGTGTCAAATCGACTATAAAACCAACGCCGACTCAGTCAACTTAAAATACCAAGAGAAATCAATTCTGATACGAATAGTCCAAGAATTCATAAACAACAGCATCAAACATTCTAAATGTAATACTATTTTTGTGTCGCTGATGACCAATGAAAACACTATTGTTTTATCTTTGAAAGACGATGGTATCGGATTCAATCCCAAATCAATTGCTGCCGGACAAGGCATAGCCAACATGAAAAAAAGAGCTGCTATTATCAAAGCTAAAATAGAACTACATAGCCTTGAGAACAGCGGAACCCAACTCCTAATTCGATTACAATATGGGCTCTAAAAAAACCATAGCCATAGTAGATGATCATATCCTGATTGCTCAAGCCATCAAAGGAATTATAGCCAACTTTGAAAATTTTGAAACCATTTACGAATGCGAGAACGGTCAGGAATTAATTGATAAAATAACCACTCATAATGTTTTACCCGACATAGTATTGCTCGACATCAGCATGCCGGTTATGGACGGTTTTCAAACTGCCGATTGGTTACAAAAAAACCATCCCGAAATTTTAGTAATGGTGTTGAGCATGCAAAACGATGAACAAAGCGTCATCAGAATGGTCAAAAACGGAGCTAAAAGTTATTTGCTGAAAAACTCCCATCCGCGTGAATTAGAGTCGGCTTTACTCAAACTGGTCGAAAATGGCTTTTACTATCCGGAATGGGCTTCCAAAATCATCTTTTCGAGCATCAACAAAACTTCAAACGAAGCCTTATCTAAACTCACCGAAAGAGAGAAAGAGTTCCTCAAATATACCATCACCGAAAAAAGCTATAAAGAAATTGCCGAACTGATGTTTTGCAGTCCGAGAACGGTAGAAAGTTACCGAGACAATCTCTTCGAAAAATTAAATCTGAAAACCCGAGTAGGCTTAGCGGTGTATGCTATTAAAAACGGTTACGATCAGTAAATTTTACTCCTCGTAAGCTTCCATTTCTTTGTCGTAGAATTCTCCGGCCAAAGTAATTAAATGCTCCATTTCACTTTCCAATTCGGTTTGGTCTTCGTCTTCCAAATCTTCCAAAAACTCTACTTCATCGTCTTTTAGATTGATGATAAAACGGGGAAAATCAAGGTGAATAACAAATATATCTTCCGGAAAATCGGAGTTGTCAGCAAGTACGAATTTTGGTAATTCCATGTTGAATTATAAATTTTAAGTTATGAGTTTTGCCTCAACAACTTCTTAGTTAAATAATGAAAGCGAAGGTACAAAAATAATGCAGCCGCTGTTAATCCGCCCAACAATCCTATCCAAACACCTACAGCACCCAAATTAGTTTTCAGACCCAAGTAATACGAAATCGGGAAACCCACTATCCAATAGGCTACAAAGGTAATATACATCGGTACTTTAACATCTTGTAAGCCGCGCAAAGCGCCCAGCACTACTACTTGAATTCCGTCGGAAATTTGAAAAACAGCCGCCACCAAAAGCAATTTAGCCGCTATGGCAATCACTTCGGCATTGTCTAACAACTGCATTTTGTTATCCATGTTAAGGAATAAATACGGTAAAATTTGGTGCAAGGCCACAAACATTACTGCAAAAATGATTTCAATAATAATAGCCAATAAAAAGATGGAACGCCCAACAACTATCAGTTGTTTGTAATCGCCTAATCCTTTTTGGTTGCTGATGCGTATCATAGATACCACACTCAATCCCATGGCAAACATAAAAGTCATCGAAGCCAAACTCAAAGCAATTTGATTCGCGGCCTGACTCGTCTTACCAATACTTCCGCAAAGCCAAATAGCTGCCGTAAACAAGACCACTTCAAACAACATCTGCATGGCCGAGGGCAATCCTAAACTCACAATTTTTGAAATCGTAGCTTTCTTGATTTGGTCGAAACTGAAATTTTGAAAATACGGCTTAAGTGCTGCTTTTCGAGATAAGATAACGTGCATAAAAACCATCATTGCAATTCGGGAAATCACCGTTCCTAAAGCCGCACCTATGATGCCCATTTTTGGGAAAAACCAAATCCCGTATATCAAAAGGTAGTTGATTATCACGTGCAAGATATTCGCCATAATGATAGCGTACATGGAGACTTTAGTCATCGACAAACCATCGGCAAATTGCTTGTAACCCTGATAAATAATTAATGGCACTAACGAAAAAGCCACCCAGGTGAGGAACGGTTTGGCCAATACTATAACTTCTTTAGGTTGGTGCAGCAACTCCATAATCGGCTGTGCCAACACCACCAATCCAAAAAGCATAAAGCCTAAAATGGTACACAGCAATAAACCGTGGTGAAAAGCCGAACGAATTTTGCTTGTATTTTTTTCCGCATCTGCCTCAGCTACTATCGGAGTAATCGCAGTAGAAAATCCGATACCGAGTGACATCGCCACAAAAATCAAACTGTTGCCTAAGGAAACGGCCGCCAATTCGGTACTACCCAATTTGCCAACCATAATATTATCGACTATTCCAATCAACGTATGGCCAACCATACCCAAAATCACCGGGTAAGCGAGTTGCATATTGTATCGGAATTCTTTGGTGTATTGGGCTAAATTCACTTTGCTTTTTTTGAGTGGGCAAAGATAACACGTTTTATCCTTTCAATTGCTCGCGATACACGTCAATATTTGCTTTGACTTTCGGATCCAATTCGGGTTCCGTTATATCGGTGAGCGATTCTAATTTTTCCCAAATGGTTTGTGCCACTATGTAACGCGCCACGCCTTTGTCATCCGCCGGAACCACGTACCAAGGCGCGTAATCGGTATTGGTGCTATTGATGGCATCTTCGTAATAACGCATATAATCGTCCCAACGCTCGCGCTCTTTTAAATCACCTGCCGAAAATTTCCAATTGTCTTCCGGATTTTCCAAGCGTTTCAACAAACGAAGTCGTTGCTCCTCTTTACTCATGTGAAAATAAAACTTCAAAATCGTCGTGCCGTTTTGCGCAATGTGCTTTTCAAAATTATTGATTTGCTCCATGCGATTGGCCCAAAACTGAGGCGTAATGTCTTCCACTTTTTCAATACCGGGCAAATTTTCGAATAAAATATATTCCGGATGCACGCGTGTGACCAACACGTTTTCATAATGCGTACGGTTGAAAACGGCAAACTTCCCTTTCTCGGGCAACGCCAAATAATGACGCCACAAATAATCGTGCTCCAACTCGGTCGAATTGGGCGTTTTAAAACTGTGAATCACCACACCACGCGGATTGAACTCTTTAAACACTTCGCGAATCAAACTGTCTTTTCCGCTGGTATCCATACCTTGCAAACAAACCAAAAACGCATGCCGATTGTGCGCATACATCGCATCTTGCTTCTTGCTGAGCTTCATTTGCACCTTGTCCAAAGCCAAAGTTTCTTCTTCTTTATCGGTATCAATAGCCAATCGGGTTGGGATTTTCGACAAATCGACTTTGCCTTTTACTCTAAAATCTTCGGGCTTGATGTTTTTCATACCTTCAATGTTTATATTTGTAGGAGCTGTTTCCCGCTTTCCGCTATATCTTTTTTTTTCTGCCTCAACTAATGTCACACTGAGCTTGTCGAAGTGCTTCAAGGCAGAAAACAAAAAAGGATGCCGCTGCAATCGGGGCTAATAACTTACTGCTAACATATGGAAAAAATTCAACTTACCCTATTATTTAAAATTATCGGGCTCGGTTCGGCTTCCGGATTGGTGTATCACGACGAAAAACTTTACCTCATTTCCGACAACAGCACTTTTCTGTATGAATATTCGATTCCGACTGAAAAACTGAACAAAATCGCTCTCGTCGAAAACGCGCAGGACAACATCGCCAAAAAAGACAAACCCGATTTTGAAGCCATCGCCTTAAAAAGAAATGATTTAGTAGTATTAGGTTCAGGCTCTACCCAAAACCGAAATAAAGTGGTGAAATACGATATGAATTCCAAAAAGATTCAGGAGCGGAATTTTGAGAAAATGTATGAAAAAATCAAAAGCCAACTCCATATTTCAGCCGATGAACTCAATATTGAAGGTTTGATTGTGACTGCCGAAACCATTTATTTCTTTCAACGCGGTAACGGAACCAACGGCAAAAACGGAATCATCTATGCCAATGACGATGCCGAAAACCAAGTGTTCCAATTTGTCCCTTTCGATTTACCTAAAATCAAAAACGTTCCCACTACTTTCACCGATGCCGTTTTGGTCAACAACACTATTTATTTCTTAGCCTCAGCCGAAAACACCACCTCAACGTATTTGGACGGCGAAGTTTTAGGAAGCATCATCGGTACTATCGATTTAAAAACCATGAAACTGACCGGTTCAGTCCAAATCAGCGATAAAAATAAGTTCGAGGGCTTAACACTCTACAAACAAACCGACAACGAAATCGAATTCCTCCTTTGCGAAGACACGGATAGTGAACTATTAGAATCCAATATTTATAAATTAGTGATAAGGGATTAGGGAAAAGGGAAAAGTACTTATGCCTTATCCCTATTCCCTTTTTACTTTTTTTTCACACCCTTCCCAACCTTTTTTACAAAACCAACCTCTTTACCTATAAAGACACCTATTGTGATAAACGAAACACTCATAGCAGCCTGTAAAAAAATGCAACGCGATGCACAGCGGGAAGTATATACTTATATGTCGCCCAAGCTTTATCGCACTTGCAAACGGTATTTAAAAAAGGAAGAGGAAATTGAAGAAGTATTGGCCGATGCCTTTTACACCATTTTTACCAAACTGGACCAATTGAAAGAAATCGGCGCCTTTGAAGCTTGGGCTCGAAAAATTACAGTCAACCAATGTTTGCTGCAATTAAAACGCAATGTGAATTTCAATTTGTATCTGGAAGAAACGGCGTTCAGCATCCAACCGCAATGCGCACAGGAAACGCCATTGGAAGAAGAAGATTTGCTCAACTTGCTCAACTTAATTCCCGAAGGTTGTAAAACCATCTTCAATTTGTTTGTTATTGAAGGTTACGGCCACAAAGAAATTGCTGTTATGCTCAACATTTCAGAAGGCACTTCAAAATCGCAATTGAATGTAGCCAAAACCAAGTTGAAAGATTTAGTCAACAACCTGTATTATCAAAAAGCAAAGTAGTCATGGAAAATCAAGATATTTTTAACCAATTCAAAAAAGCGGCCGACAATGCCGAGTCGCCCGAATTTGCTTCGATGGAGCAAGTTTGGTCGCGAGTGGAAGCCAAACTCGACCAAAAAGAGTTGAAGCAAGAAACAGCACTTTGGAAAAAATGGGCCATCGCAGCTTCGCTCTTACTTATCGGAACTTTAGGGTATCAATTCCTGAAAAAGGACCAACAAGTCTTCAACACTAACGAAGTGATTGTCCAAAAAGATTCGGTACCACAAAAAAATACTGCGGTTGAGGATGCAGTAACTTCCCAAGAAACAGTCAATCCGGCTATCAAACAAGAAGCCGATAAAATCTTAGAAAAGCAAATCGTTTCGGCACCGAAAGTCGCCACCGCAGAGGCAGTGTCAACGCCAAACCAATTTAATAGCGACAGCATTTCCAATGGTTTTACAACTCCTTCTGTGGCAGCAAGAGGTTATGTTCCGCAAAATGCCACCATTTATGATGAGGCCAAAACAATGGAAGTCTTTATCGACAAAGACAACAAAGTGTCCAATGCTAAAAAGGAAAAACCTTTATTGGTTTACAACAACAAAGCAGAAGACAAACAAACCGTGAAAGAAGTGGAAATGGACGAAATCGAATCCATAGTAGAACTTCCCGATCCACTCTACATCATTAATGGTGTAGAATACACAGAGCAAGAATTATTCGGGCCCAACCCAACCAGTCCTTATACACCGCTAAGTGAACAAGAAATCGACTCTATTACTGTACTGCAGCAGGAAAAAGCGATTACCATTTACGGACAAAAAGGCAAAAAAGGCGTAGTCATCATCTCCACCAAAAACGGAAAACCGGCTGTAAAAAAACGCCCATAAATTAGTCTAATCTTTTAAAATCCAACGTCATGAAAAATTTCAAAAAGTTTTCATTAGGCATCGCTATGCTTATTAGTTTCCTAACCTTTGGCCAAGACCCGAGCGCAAGCGAATCGGCGAAGCAAAAAACCATAACAGGAACAGTATCAGATAAAGTAGGACCACTACCGGGCGCCAATGTAGTAGTAAAAGGAACTTCAACCGGAACCCAAACAGATTTTAACGGCAAATACACCATTAAAGCTTCAGAAGGACAAACTTTAGAATTCAGCTATGTTGGTTTTGGGACAAAACAAATTAAAGTCGCCAAATCCAATGTTATTAATGTGGTTTTAGATGAAGCGGTTACCTTGAGTGAAGTGGTAATGGTGAGTCAGGGATATTCGAGAAAAAAACTAACAACAACTACCCAAACAACTAGAAGTTATTCCAAATCATTACAAGGAAATACTCCCGGTATACAAATCAGTCATAGCTCAGGAAATCCGGGCTCTTCAAAATTCCTTATTCGAGGCTCTTCATCAATAAGCGCTAACGATCCAATTCTTATAATAGACGGCGTTCCGGCCAAAGCGGAAGAATTTAGAAAGCTAAAGCCGGAAGACATCAGTAAAGTTAATGTACTCAAAGATGCTGCCGCAACAGCTCTTTACGGCAACAGAGCTGCTAACGGTGCCGTTATAGTAGTAACCAAAAACGGTGTTCCACAAAAATTATCAAAAGAAGAGTTGGAAAAGAGACTTAAAGAAATCAACAATACCCCTACGCCTATCGCGATTGAACCCGATGATGAAGATTACGGTAGCTTTGTAGAAAACGCTTTTGAGAGTCCGAAAGCCGCACCACTATCGACTTTTTCAATCGATGTGGACAATGCTTCTTATACCAATGTACGTCGTTTCATCAATATCGGCCGAACTGTTCCGATAGATGCCGTTCGTGTGGAAGAGATGGTGAATTTTTTCAAATACCAATACCCGCAACCAACCGGTCAACATCCGTTTTCTATCCATACCGAATACAGCGATTGTCCGTGGAATAAGACTAACAAATTAGTACGCATCGGCTTGCAAGGCAAAGACATTCCAACCGATAATTTGCCGAAATCAAACTTGGTGTTCCTGATTGATGTGTCCGGTTCTATGAGCGATGCCAACAAATTGCCGTTGCTGAAAGAATCGATGAAAATTTTGGTAAACCAACTGAGAGACGAAGACAAAATTGCCATGGTCGTTTACGCCGGAGCTGCCGGATTGGTCTTACCGCCAACTTCCGGAAGCGATAAAAAAACTATTATTGACGCTTTAGACAAACTACAATCCGGTGGCAGTACTGCCGGTGGCGCGGGTATTGAATTGGCCTATAAAACCGCCGAAGAAAATTTTATCAAAGACGGTAATAACCGTGTGATTTTGGCTACCGACGGCGATTTTAACGTAGGCGCTTCTTCCGACAAAGACATGCAGACTTTGATTGAAGAAAAAAGAAAATCGGGTGTATTCTTAACTTGCTTGGGCTACGGCATGGGCAATTACAAAGACAGCAAATTAGAAACTTTAGCCGACAAAGGCAACGGGAATTACGCTTATATCGACAACATTCAGGAAGCCAATCGCTTTTTAGGGAAAGAATTCAAAGGCTCAATGTTTGCCATTGCCAAAGATGTAAAAATCCAAATCGAGTTCAATCCGGCACATGTGAAAGCGTACCGATTAATTGGCTATGAAAACCGAAAATTGCGCGCAGAAGATTTTAAAAACGATGCCATTGATGCCGGAGAATTGGGCAGTGGCCATACGGTTACGGCTTTGTACGAAATCATCCCGACTGATGCCAAAAGCGCCTTTTTTACCGAAGTTGACGAATTGAAATACGCCAAAGTGGAACCAAGCAAAACCCAATTTCAGGAGGAACTGGCAACTATCAAATTTCGCTACAAAAAACCCGATGGCGCCAAAAGCATTGAAATGGTGGAAGTCATTGCCAACAAAGCTACTGACTTGAAAAATGCTTCCAGCGGATTCAAATTCAGCACAGCGGTGGCTTGGTTCGGATTGAAATTGAGAGACTCGCAGTTGGTTACCGATAAATCTTCGGCAGCCATTGCACAATTAGCCCGCGAAGGCTTGGCTTACGACCAAGATGGCTACAAAGCGGAGTTCATTCGTTTAGTTGAAGCCGTACAATAAAAAAGTTGGGGTTTTTTTTGGGTTTCAAAACCCTGTCGAATGCACAGCGGCAGGGTTTTGAAACCCGAACATACTATTTCCGAAAAAAAATCGTTTTCCTTTTAAATCAATCTTTCCTTCAAACATGAAAAAAATCATTTTATTACTGGTTGTCTTTAGTAGCGTTTTACTACACAGTCAAGAGAAAAACTTTATCGACAAACCTTATTTGGAAGTACATGGCAAAGCCGATACTTTGGTTACGCCCAATCGCATTTACATTGATGTACTGATTTCCGAAAAAGACACCAAAGGCAAAAAATCGGTGGAAGAATTGGAAAACGAAATGCTCAACAAACTCAAATCACTTGGCATTGATACCGAGAAAAACGTGACGATGCAAGACATGATGAGCAACTACAAAAAATTCTTTCTCAAACAAACCGACATCCAAAAAGCCAAGTCGTATTCGATTTTAGTGTATGACGCTAAATCGACCGCAAAAGTGTTTATCGGCTTGGAAGAAGTAGGCATTTCTAATGTAAGAATCGACAAATTGGAACATTCCGAAGAAGCCAAACTCCAATTGCTCATGAATACCAAAGCGATGGAAAATGCGAAAGCGAATGCTATCAGTTTTACCAAGCCATTGGGACAAAATATCGGAAAAGTGTTGTTTGTTAGTCAGCATAATAACGCTGCCTACCGCGGAATTGCTAGTCAAATCAGAATTAGAGGCGCCAGTACTTTAGGTGCAAATTATGAAATGAAAAGTAAAGATTACGCTTCTAATATCGAATTCGAAAAAATAACAATCTCAAGTGAAGTTTTCACACGCTTCGCCTTAGACTAACAAATTGTGGTTATTTGTTCATGCAAAAACCCGCCTGGTTCCTCGAGCCGGACGGGTTTTGATTTTTGTGAAACTTGCTGAACACTGCCAACTGAACACTGAACACTACTTCTCAATCTCCTTCAAACTCTCCATTTTCTTGTGAGCCAAGAAACCTTTAATGTCTTCAAAATGTTCTTTCACACGTTTGTTGCCGAATTCGAATACTTTCTCCGCCAAACCGTCTAAGAAATCACGGTCGTGCGATACTAAGATTAACGTTCCGTCAAACTCTTTCAAGGCTTCTTTAATGATGTCTTTGGTCTTCATATCCAAGTGATTCGAAGGCTCATCGAGAATCAACAAGTTCACCGGTTCCAACAACAATTTGATCATAGCCAAACGCGTTTTTTCGCCACCGGAAAGCACTTTAACTTTCTTCTGAATGTCATCGCCTTGGAACATAAAAGCACCTAAGATGTTTTTAATTTGCGTACGAATATCGCCTACCGCAATTGCATCGATGGTTTCAAAAATCGTAGCATTTTCGTCTAACAAGGCTGCTTGATTTTGGGCAAAATACCCAATTTGACAATTGTGTCCAATTTCTACCGAACCGCCGTTGATTTCGATTTCTTTCATAATCGCCTTGATCATGGTCGATTTTCCTTCCCCATTTTTCCCGACAAAGGCTACTTTCTGACCGCGCTCAATGACCATATTGGCGTCTTTAAAAATAACTTTATCGCCATACGATTTTTCCAAATCGCGCACAATAACCGGATATTGCCCGGAACGTACCGAAGGCGGAAACTTCAATTTCAACGCGGAATTGTCCACTTCATCAACCTCAACCAAGACTAATTTTTCCAACATGCGAACACGCGATTGCACTTGCTCGGTTTTGGAAAATGTCCCGCGGAAACGCTCGATAAACGCTTGGTTTTCGGCTATGAATTTTTGTTGCTCTTCGTAGGCTTTTTGTTGGTGAATGCGTCGGTCTTTGCGCAATTCCAAATAATGAGAATACTTGGCTTTGTAATCGTAAATGCGACCCATCGTTACTTCTATGGTTCGATTGGTAATGTTATCTACAAACGCACGGTCGTGGGAAATCACCATTACCGCTTTCGCCTGATTGATTAAGAAATCTTCCAACCACTGAATACTGTCCATGTCCAAGTGATTCGTCGGCTCATCCAGCAAAATCAAATCGGGTTGCTTTAATAAAATCTTAGCCAACTCTATACGCATGCGCCAACCACCGGAAAACTCAGAAGTAAGACGCTGAAAGTCGTCTCTCTCAAAACCTAAGCCTTTCAACACCTTCTCTACTTCGGCTTCGTAATTGACTTCTTCGATAGAATAATATTTCTCACTCAACTCCGATACGCGCTCAATCAACTTCATGTAGTCATCGCTTTCGTAATCGGTGCGAATGGTTAACTGTTCATTGATTTCGTCGATTTCGGCTTTCATTTTAAACACTTCGGCAAAGGCTTTCGACGCTTCTTCCATTACGGTACAATTGTCGTCCATCAACAAATGCTGCGGCAAATAAGCGATAACGGCTTCTTTTGGAGCCGAAATATTCCCGCGGGTAGGCTTGTTTTGTCCGGCAACAATTTTGAGTAAAGTTGATTTTCCGGCACCATTTTTACCCATTAAGGCAATTTTGTCAGTTTCGTTGATGGCGAAAGTTACCTCGCTGAACAAAGTAGTACCGCCAAACTCGACGGCTATGTCGTTAACTGTAATCATTTAGATTTTTAGATTATTGGATTTTAAGACTTCTTAGCAATTTGAAGCGGCAAAGATAGTTTAATTAGGTAATTTGAAAATGTAAGCCTTTGAAAATTTGAAAATGAAAGATGCTTTTAGGCAGGAAAGAAACCTTAATTTAATAACAATAACGTTTTAGTTCATTAGAAACGAAGTCTGACAAAGCTTAATGTGTATTTTTGCTCAGTAAATAATGATTTGAAGTATGCCGTTATTTGATTACAGCTTTTTGAGCAAAATAGTCCCCAAAGCCAAGATTAAGAAAGGCTACCGAAAAGCCAAAAAATCGTATTTGAACCGAGTGCGTTTGGCTACTTCCTTGTTTTTCTTTGGGATGGGATTTAGTTTTGCCACTTGGGCGAGTCGGATTCCGGATATTAAATCGGCTTTACAATTGAGCGAAGCGGCTTTAGGCACTTTACTTTTTGCCATGCCAATCGGACAATTATTTGCCATGCCTTTCTCGGGGAAAGTTGTCACAAAATATGGGAGTCGGACTATGACATTTTTGGGTTTACTCCTTTATGCCGCTTGCTTGCCTTTGATAGGTTTGGCTAGTACCAAATGGCATTTAGCTTTGGGACTTTTTCTCTTCGGATTATTTGGCAATTTTTGTAACATAGCGGTCAACACCCAAGGCGTTCATACCCAACAATTGTTTGACAAACCTATCATGGGCTCGTTTCACGGTTCCTGGAGTTTGGCCGGATTTTGTGGTGCGTTAACCGGTTTGCTGATGTTGGCTTTTGAATTGACCGTTTTGCAACACTTTTTGATAGCTTTCTGCTTTGTTTTACTCATCATTGCAACCAACCAAAAATTTATCATTGAAGCCAAATCAAAACAAGAAGTTGAAAAATCAAACTATTCTTTTTGGAAAAATCCCGATAAAAACCTGTTGTGGTTAGGCGTTATTTGCTTTTGTGGTATGGCCAGCGAAGGTATTATGTTTGACTGGAGCGGCGTATATTTTAAAGAAATCATCAAAGCACCGGGCGCCTTGGTTGTTTTGGGTTACACTACTTTTATGATTAGTATGGCTTCAGGGCGATTTTTAAGCGATTTTTTAGTGGCCCGATACGGTGCCAGAAAAGTATTGATGGTTAGCGGTTTAGTCATCTCAGCCGGTTTGTACAGCGCGGTTTTATGGCCGTATTTGATTCCGTGTACTGTTGCTTTTATGCTTGTTGGATTTGGGGTTTCGAATGTGGTTCCGATTATCTTTAACGTAGCCGGAAACAATAAAAATGTACCCACAGGCATTGCGCTAACCATAGTAACCAGCATCAGTTTCTTAGGATTTTTGATGGGGCCGCCACTGATTGGTTACATAGCCGAACTGACCAGCTTAAAGCATTCCTTTGCTTTCATCGGCGTTTTTGGGGTTTTTATTTCGATGTTGGTTAGGCAATTGAAAGTCATCAAGTAACTAAATACTCATCCGAAACGCCTCAATCACCGGATTGGCTTTGTGAAAATCGGTTTCCTGAATGAACAGCTCTACTGCCAAATGGGCTGAACCAAAACCACCTAATCGAGCCGATTGGATGTTGTCTTTGATAACCACATTAAGGTCGATGCTTTCCAATTTTTCCTTTAATTGTATGGCCAGAATTTCGCTCCCAGAAAATATTTTGATTAATCCCATTGTATGAATTGTGAGTTGTAAATTATGAATTGTGAATTAGTCTTCTTCCTCCATTTCGAAGAAAGTAGGTTCAATCATTATCTTATAAGCTAATACTTCCACTCTTTCGGTGATTTGTGAACAGAAGAACAAGCGTTGGGTTTTCTCGATACTTTGAGACAAGCGCAACACTACTGCATCCAAACGGTTTCTGAATAAAATATCGGCATCATCTACCACAAACATCCTGATGGTGTTGCTGTTGAAACCGGCAGAGGAAAACATGGCGTTGATTTTATTGGGTGTTCCGATTAAAATATCCAAGCCCATAGAAACGATGTTCTTGTCATAATCAATATCTCCTTTATCGTGCACGCCGTAAATGCTCAAATCGTGGTAGGTGCCGAGTTTTAGGAACATCTCTTCCATCTCTTGAACGCGCTCTTTGTTTTCCACTAATATCAACGCTCGTGTACTTTCTCCCACCGATTTTTCCAAACGCTGAATCACGTTCAAAACAATAGTGGTGGTTTTACCGGTTCCTGCAGGCGATTGAATCACCGCGTCAGCACCGCATTTAATGGTAGAAAAAGTTTCTTGCTGAATCTCATTGGCTTCGGTCAACCCGTTTTCAATGAGTGCTTTTTGGAGGTTTAGGTTTATTTTTTTTAGGTTCATTTTTTAAGGGATAAGTTAAAAGGGATATGGGATTAGACTTTTGCCTTATCCCTATTCCCTTATCTCTTTATTTACTGGCAAACAAAGTCACATCAGTTTCCGAAATCTCGTTACCGCCAAGAATGATTAATCTTTCGACTACATTTCTAAGCTCGCGTATGTTTCCGGTCCAATCGTATTCTTGTAATAATTTAACCGCGTCTTTAGAGAAAACTTTAGGCGCATTGCCTTGCTCTTCGGCAATTTTTACGGCGAAGTGTTCGATTAGCAACGGAATATCGTCTCTTCGGTCGTTCAAGGCCGGGACTTTGATTAGGATAACGGCCAAACGATGGTACAAATCTTCGCGGAAACGGCCTTCGGCAATTTCTTTCTTCAAATCTTTATTGGTTGCCGCAATAACACGTACGTTGATTTTAATGTCTTTGTCGGCGCCTACTCTTTGTATCAAACTTTCCTGTAACGCACGCAATACTTTGGCCTGAGCAGATAAACTCATATCGCCTATTTCATCTAAGAAAATGGTTCCGCCATCGGCTGCTTCGAATTTTCCGGCGCGGTCTTTTACTGCTGAAGTAAAAGCACCTTTTACGTGACCGAACAATTCACTTTCAATTAATTCTGACGGAATAGCAGCGCAGTTCACCTCTATCATAGGTGCGGAAGCGCGTTCGCTTTTTTCGTGTAATTGATGGGCAACCAATTCTTTTCCGGTTCCGTTAGGTCCGGTGATAAGCACTCTGGCATCGGTTTGGGCGACTTTTTCAATCATTTGTTTGATTTGATTGATAGGCTCGCTTTCGCCAATGATTTCGTAGTTTTTGGAAACTTTTTTCTTTAGAATTTTATTCTCAACCACCAACTGTTTTTTATCGAGGGCATTGCGAACGGTGTTCAGTAACCGATTCAAATCGGGTGGTTTGGAGATGTAATCGAAAGCGCCTAAACGCATGGTATTGACTGCGGTTTCCAAATCGCCGTGACCGGAAATCATGACCATCGGAATTTCGGGTTTGATTTTTTTAACGGCTTCGAGCAATTCTTCGCCACTCATTTTAGGCATTTTGATGTCGCACAACACCAAATCGTAGTCTTCGTTTTTGATTTTTTCAAAACCTTGTTTGCCATCTTCGGCTTCTTCAACGGTGTAGGTGTCGCTTTCCTCGGTGAGTATTTTGGTTAATACCCTACGGATAGCAGCTTCGTCTTCGATGATTAGTATTTTGGGCATATTTTTTTTATTTCGAGTTTCGGGTTTCGAGTTTCGGGTTGATTTGCACCAATTAGCTCTAATGTTTTATAAGTAGATTACCTTTTAGCCCTGATTGGAGTGGAAATCCTTTTTTTGTTTTGTCCTACGACAGACTCAGGATGACAAAACAAAAAAAGATTGCAACGGAAAGCAGGAATACGGTTTACTTTTGACCCGAACCATTCTCTCCCAATCAGTTTCGACAAAAATAAGATAATTTCACATTTGGCGCTTCATAAAAATAGATTTAATACTTTTACAACTTCTAAACGAACCATTATGTCTACTGCGAAAAAAGATTACAAAAGAATTACGACCAAGTCTTTGTTTGATATGAAAGCCAATGGCGAAAAAATATCGATGTTAACGGCTTATGATTATACCATGGCAAAGATTGTGGATTCGGCGGGCGTTGACGTGATTTTGGTAGGTGATTCGGCGAGTAATGTAATGGCAGGTCACGAAACGACTTTGCCGATAACCTTAGACCAAATGATTTACCACGCTTCCTCGGTAGTTCGTGGGATTGACCGTGCGTTAGTGGTGGTGGATTTGCCTTTCGGAAGTTACCAAAGTGATCCGAAAGAAGCCTTACGCTCCGCTATCAGAATCATGAAAGAAAGTGGCGGTCATGCGGTAAAATTAGAAGGTGGCAGCGAGATTAAAGAAAGTATCAAACGCATCTTGAACGCCGGAATTCCGGTGATGGGCCATTTGGGTTTGACGCCGCAATCGATTTATAAATTCGGAACTTACACGGTAAGAGCCAAAGAAGAAGCCGAGGCTGAAAAATTGATTGAAGACGCCAAATTGTTGGAACGCATTGGTTGTTTTGCTTTGGTTTTGGAAAAAATCCCGGCGGCTTTGGCCGAAAAAGTAGCCAAAAGCATCTCGATTCCGGTTATTGGCATTGGTGCCGGTGGTGGCGTTGACGGACAAGTGTTGGTTTTACACGATATGATTGGTATGACGCATGAGTTCAGTCCAAGATTCCTTCGCCGCTACATGAACTTATACGAAGACATGACCAAAGCCATCGGACAATATGTGGACGATGTGAAGTCGCAGGATTTTCCGAATGCGAATGAGCAATATTAAGTAGACTTCTTAGACAAGTTAGATTTTTAGACTTCTTAGACAAGTTGGATTTTTAGACTTCTTAGACAATAATATGCATAGATATAAGGAATTAGAGATTTGGAAGAAAAGCAGATTATTTTGCTCTCAAATTTATGAGATAACCTCAAAATTCCCTAGCGATGAAAAGTTTGGTTTAACCAATCAATTGCGTCGGGCTTCTGTTTCAATTCCTTCAAATATTGCTGAAGGTTCTTCAAGAAGTTCAAATAAAGATTTTTCCAGATTTTTAAAAATTGCTGTTGGTTCAGCTTACGAAGTTGAAACACAACTTTTAATTGCTTCAGATTTAGAATTTGTCAATAATGAAGAATCAGAAAAAATTGCCGGTGAGTTGAATGAAATTGTCAAAATGATTTCTCGTTTTCGCACCACTCTGAAAATCTAACCTTCTAACAATCTAAAATGTCTAAGCTAGTCTCAAATAAAGACAACCTCCAAATTCTTCACGAAGACAACCATCTGATTGTGGTAAACAAACGTGTGGGCGATATTGTACAAGGCGATAAAACAGGCGACAAACCTCTGTCGGAAGTGGTCAAAGAATATATTAAGGAAAAATACAATAAGCCGGGAGAAGTGTTTTTAGGTGTAGTGCATCGGTTGGACCGACCTACCACCGGGATTGTAGTTTTTGCCCGAACCAGTAAAGCTTTGACCCGATTGAACGAAATGTTCAGTCAACGAGAAACCCAAAAAACCTATTGGGCTGTGGTGAAAAACAAACCACCGAAAACGGAAGATATACTGATTCATTTTCTCAAGAGAAATGAAAAAAACAATACCTCCAAAGCCCATATTAAAGAAGTTCCGGAAAGTAAAAAAGCAAGTTTAGACTATAAAATCATTAAAACGCTCGACAACTACTTTGTGTTGGAAATTAATTTGCATACCGGACGTCACCACCAAATCAGAGCGCAATTATCGGCGATTGGTTGCCCTATCAAAGGTGATTTGAAGTATGGATTTGATCGCAGTAACCCTGATGGCGGGATTCATTTGCATGCCAGACAGTTAATTTTTACCCATCCAGTTTCTAAAGAAAATTTAGTGATTACAGCACCTACTCCAAATGACGCCATTTGGAATGCTATGTAAACTAAAATGCCTACTTTTACGTTTATAGTTGTGTTAGGGTTTTTAAAAATCCGATTGTTATAACCTAAATCCATCTTACCTATGAAGCAAATCATTGTAACTGTAGGGCTGCTTATCGGCCTAAGCACAGTAGCCCAAGAACATTATTCGGGCATTAGTACTTCTAATCGTGTTGGCATTTTGAACGCCAACATCAATCCGGCCGAGTTGGCCAATTTGTCTAAAAAATTTGAAGTGAACATTTACGGCTTGAGCTTTAATGTTTCAAACAATAAAATTGCCTTTAGTGATATTTCTTCGGATGCCGACTTTGAAACTTTGATTTTTCAAGGCAATAGTCCGGTTAACGCACGAATTGACGCCGAAATCAACGGCCCGGGATTAGCCATTCGTTGGCAAAAATGGGGCTTTGCCGTGACCACTAAAGCACACGCAAAATTTGACATGGTTAATGTGGATCCAACCATTGGAAATGCTATCACCAATGATAATATTATTTTGAATACTACTTCCTTAAACTATCCCGGCAATCAGCGTTTGAGCGGAACGTCTTATGGAGAAGTTGGCTTATCCGCCGCGCGAACTTTTTTTGAAAACGACAATCATAAATTCAGCGCCGGAGTTACTTTAAAAATTTTATTTCCGGGTTCATATTCCAACTTCGGTTTGAGCAACTTGAACGGAACAGTGACCGAAAACGCAACCGGAGCTTACTTAACCACCAGTTCGCCGGCTACGTTGAACATTGCTTACTCCGGAAATTTAGCAGATAGCTTTACCAATTTTGACGATTACAGTAAATCGATTTTTGGCGGATTGAATGGTTTTGCCGGTGACATTGGCTTTAATTACCAATGGAAAAAAGGCAAAGGTTACAAACTAAATGCCGGTTTGGCCATCAGAAACATTGGAAGTATGACTTTCAAAGATGACAATAATGCATCAACCAATTATATTTTTTCTACTCAAAATGCCGGCCCTTTAGATTTAAGTTTATTTGAAAACGTTGATAATTTAAGCGAAGTAGAGCAAATTTTATCTGATAACGGCTATCTGACGCAAACCAGTGGTCAAACCGATTTCAAAGTCAAATTACCTACCGTACTTTCTACTTATGCCGATTTCAAAATTGTACCTAAGTTGTATGTTACAGCCTATTTGCAACAAAAAGTCAATGAAGATTCCGGCAACGACCAAGTTACCGTGCCTAATATTTTCAGCATCACACCAAGAGTGAATTTAGGGTTCTTTGAAACCTATGTCCCGGTAAGTTTTAACGAAATTTCCGGAACCAACATTGGTTTAGGGTTTAGATTGGGCGGATTTTACTTAGGCACGAGCTCGTTGGTAAGTGCTTTGGTAAGCGATAGTAAACAAGGTGACATCTACACGGGATTCCGCTGGGCCTTTTTGTAAAAAATAAGCCAGAATCTCTTTAAAAATCCTATATTAGCCAAGCTAATTTAACTTGTCATGATTTTTAAAACGGATTTGAATTACCGAAAACAAGCATTAGTAAAATTATTGCTTACGATTCAAAAAAAAGAAGCTGAAATCATTCAAGCCTTGTATGACGATTTCAAAAAACCGGCTTTTGAAGCAGTAGCAACAGAAACCAGCTACATTGTTTCCGAACTGGAATACACCATAAAAAACTTAAAGAAATGGGCAAAACCGCAACGGGTTTTGCCTTCTTTTTTGAACTTTCCTTCTACTGATTATATCTATAAAGAACCTTACGGAAAGGTATTGGTAATTGCACCTTGGAATTATCCATACCAATTGGCCTTAGCACCTTTAATTGCAGCTGTTGCTGCCGGCAATCAAGTAGTGGTAAAACCCTCAGAATTGGCAGAAAACACTTCCCGAGTAATTGCAGAAATTATCAAAGAAAGTTTTGAAGAACAACATGTGCATTGCGTTTTAGGCGGTATTGAAGTTTCACAAAACTTACTGTCCCAACGTTGGGATTACATTTTTTTCACCGGAAGTGTAGCCGTGGGCAAAATTGTAGCCAAAGCTGCTGCAGTACATTTGACACCGGTTACTTTGGAATTAGGCGGAAAAAACCCTTGTATCATTGAGGAAACAGCCGACTTAAAACTCGCTGCCAAACGGATTGTTTGGGGTAAATTTTTAAATGCCGGACAAACTTGTATTGCTCCCGATTACCTGTTGGTGCACCAAAATATTAAACCGACATTCATTGGGTATTTAAAAGAAGAAATCACTTTGGCCTATGGCGAAAATCCGCAAGAGTCTCCTGATTTTCCGAGAATCATCAACGAAAAAAACTGGAAACGCCAGCTGCAACTTCTGGAAAATCAAACCGTGATTTTTGGTGGACAATCGGCGGTTAGCGACTTTTATTTGGCACCAACCTTATTAGACGAACCTTCATTAGACAGTTTGGTAATGCAAGAAGAAATCTTTGGTCCTATTTTACCGATTTTGAGCTATAATTCGGAGGCCGACTTAGAGAAAATCATTTTAAGCTATGAAAAACCCTTATCTCTTTATGTTTTCACGAAAGAAAATTCGTTTGCCGAAAAAACAATCACCCGATTTTCTTTTGGTGGGGGTTGTATAAACGATACCGTAATTCATTTTGCCAACAAAAGACTTCCTTTTGGAGGTGTAGGATATAGTGGGATTGGTGCTTATCACGGTAAACTAAGTTTTGAGTTATTTTCCCATCAAAAACCTATAGTAAAAAAAGGCACTTGGCTTGATATTCCTATTCGATATGCACCTTATGAAGGAAAACTTTCAGGTTTAAAAAAAATGTTAAAATGGTTTTCTTAAACCAAGTGTTTTTTCAAAAATAAACTGTATATTTATATTGTTTTTGTGGGAATCTTTTAGATAAAAAACAATCTCTTACATTTGTTTAATTTGGTTAAAAACTATATTGTAAATTGAATAACATCTTTTCATTTGCCAATACTATTAACAGCTACATCATTATAGGGTTGTTATTGATAGTAATGTTCTTGTTTTACATTGCCATTCAAAAAACTTTACAAAAAAAGCTTACCCTTGCCAATACTAACAACAGAGAAGAATTTGAGGACAAGGAAGAGCAATTCAGAATTTATTTTCTTTTCTTCGGGATTACTATACCATTGGTAGAAACCTTGGTCAATATTTTTGAAATCAGAACCAACAGTTTCATGATTATCAATTATACTGTAGGCTTGGTTTTGTTGGCGTTATACTTTATCACAGGAAGATCATCGCTTCTATATCAAAAAATATATCCGCTGTTTATCAGCATTTATTTGGCTTACTTTGGTTTTACCGTTTACACGGTTTTCTTTAGTCCGTTTGAACTGATTTCTTACATCACACTTATTGTGGCTTTCTTTCTCTCTTATTTCATCTTTAAAAACATCAAACATTATTGGTTTTTTACGGGAGCGGTTTTACTCTTTTTATTGTTTGCCTACCAAGCTCATCTTATAGAAGACAAGTTAATTGTACTACTCACTTGTACTTTTATCTCGGTTGTGGCCATACATATGTCCAGACATTTGTCACAAATTGAAACTAAAAATAAGTTCTTGTTTTCCAGCATAGTGGTCAATAATGGAAATTCTTTGATCATGACGACCAATAAAAAAGGAGAAGTGTCTTTTTGCAGCGAATCGGTTGAAGCCATATTAGGATACAAAGTCGATGAAGTTTTGGGAATGGGTTTTTGGCAATTAACTGAAGATTCCGAGTTTATAGGGGAAGCGTATCACAATACTTTCGTAGATGATCGTTCCTATGTTAGAAAATTAAAATGCAAAAACGGCGATTACAAATACATCCAATGGAAAGACAAAAAATATTCAGAGGATATTATCATTGGAATTGGTCAAGATGTTACGGAACAGATTAAAATAAAAGACCAATACCGGAGTTTGATTGAATCGGCAGCCGACTTAATCTACGAAATCGATTTGACAGCAACGGTGACTTATGTAAACCAGTTTGCAGTTAAAACTTTGGGCTATGAAAAAGAGGAAATTTTGGGAAAAAACATATCCAACTTTGTCAGAAATGATTATTTGGAATACGTAACCGATTTCTACAAAGAAATACCAAAAGAAACCGAAGAATACAGTGACTTGGTGTTTCCGCTGGTCAAAAAAAACGGCGAAACCATTTGGGTATCTCAAAAAGTGACTTTGAAAAAAGATGAAACCGGCTATATCCTTGGCTATTCGGGAATCGCCAGAGATATTACTTTGGTAAAAAACCTGGAAATTGAACATTACAATCGCAGTAAAAAAGTTCGCATTCACAATGAAACACTTAAAGTTTTAACTTCACAGAGTTATTCCAATAAAGACACCTTTAACGGTATCTTGAAAAATATTTTGAGAGTGGCCGCTAACAATTGTAACATCGACAGAGTTGGCTATTGGTCTTGCGTTCCGGAAGGTATCAAATGTGAGAGTCTTTACTATTTGCAAAGCGATAGATTTGAAAAAAACTTTTTCATACAAACCGCTGATTATCCAATTTACTTTTCTCACCTGAACTCGGGAATGCAAATTGTGGCTTCTAATGTTTACAACAATACCATAACACAAGAGCTTTGCGTAGAGTATCTGCCCAAGCATAAAATTATGTCGTTGTTGGACACACCTATTTTTATCAATGGAAAAATTATAGGAATTCTTTGCTTTGAAAAAACTGATTCACCGGTAGAATGGGACAATGAAGACATTAACTTTTCGCGTTCTATAGCCGACTTAATTGCGATTGCCATCGAATCCCAACTTCTGTTAGAATCCGACAAAAAACTGTCTTATAAGAGTGAAATCTTAACTGTAATCAGTAGAAATATAGACAAATTTTTATTGAACAAAGACACTGATGAAATTTTAAAAGGAATCGTTAAAGAAATTGGAAAAGTGCTTAAGGTTGATAAAATTTCCTTCTTTGCCAAAAAAGAAAATGACACCGGATTTTACCAAAGACTGCGATGGATAGCCGCAGAATATGGTTTTACAACTCCTAACGAAGCCCTGCAAAATATAACGCCTGAGGTTATTTCATACGTGCTTCATCAAATGAAAGAAAATTTCCACTATGCCGCCATAGTAAGAAAAATAAAAGATGATACTACTCGAAATTTCTTAGAAAGTCTTCAAGTAAAATCGGTTCTATTTCTGCCTATTTTTGTCAAAAACAATCTCCATGGTTTTTTAGTTTTCGACGATTCAACAATAGAAAGAGAATGGTCTATTGATGAAATAACGATTCTCCAATCCTTATCCAATAATATTTCCTCGGCTTTTGAAAGAAACATCAATGAAGCCATCATTCATGAAAGCGAAGAAAAATTCAGATTGTTGGCCAACAATATACCGGGTACCGTTCATTTGTCGAAATACGATGAGAAATGGTCGAAAATTTACTTGAACGATGAAATTGAAAAACTTACCGGTTATCCCAAAGAGGATTTTCTGCAAAATAAAATCTTTTACATCGATTTGGTTCATCCGGATGATATTGCAACCGTTAGAGACAAAGCCAACGAACTATTCCAAAAAAAGGAGAAAATCCATCTCATTTACAGAATCATCAACAAATCAGGACAATACATCTGGGTCGAAGAATTTGGAGAACCCATTTTTAAGGACAATGAAATTGTTTACATCGTAGGTATCTTCATCGATATCACCCAAAGAATGGAGGCCGAAGAAGCCATCAAAGCCAAAAATTATGCTGAAGCGGCCAACCGTGCCAAGTCGGAGTTCTTAGCCAACATGAGTCACGAAATACGCACCCCTTTAAACGGAATCATAGGATTTACCGAGCTCTTGATGAATACCAAACTGGAAAGTATTCAGAAGAAATATATGGACACCATCAACCAATCGGCCAATTCATTGATGGAAGTAATCAATAATATCTTGGATTTTTCCAAAATCGAATCCGGAAAATTGGAATTGCATGTAGAGAAAATCAATCTGCCTGAACTCTTAAATCAGGTAATCGATCTTATTCAATATGAAGCTGATCACAAAAGGTTAAACCTGCGATTAACCATTGAGCGTGAGGTGCCCACTTTTGTCTGGATGGATTATATCCGAATCAAACAAATCCTGATTAACCTTTTGAGTAATGCTATCAAGTTTACCGAAAAAGGCAGTGTAGATTTAAGTGTAAGCATTGCACAAAAAATTGATGACCACAAAATCCAATTGTTGTTTGCCGTAAAAGATACCGGAATCGGTATTCATAAAAACAACCAACAAAAAATATTTGAAGCTTTTTCACAAGAAGACAACTCAACTTCGAAAAAGTTTGGCGGAACCGGTTTAGGTCTTACCATTTCCAACCAATTATTAGGCTTAATGAACAGTCATTTAGACCTGAGAAGTGAGCTTGGCGCCGGAAGTGAGTTTAGTTTTGTTTTAGAGGTTGATTATTCAAACGAAAGCACCGAAATACTCAAACCAATTGACAAATCGGTTTCTATCCAACCGCACAACAACATTATTTCTACCGAGAACAAATTAGTTTACATAGTAGAAGACAATAAAATCAACATGCTGTTGGCTAAAACCTTAGTCAAACAAATTTTACCCAATGCAGAAATCATCGAATTGCAAAATGGTAAAGAAGCTTTAGAAAAGACAGAAAGCGTTCGTCCTGATTTGATTTTAATGGACATTCAAATGCCGATAATGAATGGTTACGAATCGACAGCCGCCATCAGAAAACTGCCAGATTCAGAGCATATTCCGATTATCGCATTAACAGCCGGTACCGTTTTGGGCGAAAAGGAAAAATGCATAGAATTCGGTATGAATGATTACATTCCGAAACCTATCGATAAAGAAATCTTGGAAAAAATAATCCGAGATGTAATGCAGCTAAACTAAAACATTCAGCTTATGAAATGGGATAAAAAAGAAAGCGGCAATTTTGAAGACCGCAGAGGGATGTCGGGTGGCGGAAAAGCTGTCCTGGGTGGTGGAATCATAGGAATTATTGTTTTATTACTCAATATGTTTGGTGGCGAAACCGGCCAAACTATCGGAACCATCATCGAACAAACTCAAGGCGGTCAAACCCAAACCGAAGCTACCCAAACCCGCGAACTTTCGGCTGAAGAAAAAGAATTAGGCGATTTTGCCGAATCTTGTTTCGTGTACAACAACGAAACTTGGGCAAAAATTTTCCAAGAAAATAATATGGATTTTCAAGAACCCGGGATGGTACTTTTTGATGATGGTGTAAACACGGCTTGCGGAAGCGCCACTTCAGCGGCCGGACCATTTTATTGTCCGAGCGACAAGAAAATCTATATGGATTTGCGCTTCTTTGAAGAATTGAAAAACCGTTTTGGCGCCAAAGGTGGCGATTTTGCCATAGCTTACGTTATCGCACACGAAATGGGACATCACTTGCAAACCATTTTGGGAACTTCCGGAAAAGTGCGACAATTGCAACAAGGAAAAAGCGAAAAAGAAGCTAACAAACTCTCTGTTTGTTTGGAACTACAAGCCGATTTTTATGCCGGTGTTTGGGCGCATTACAACAACAATCTTTTGGAAGAAGGCGACATAGAAGAAGCCTTGAGCGCAGCCAATGCCGTTGGCGATGATGCCATTCAAAGTAAAATGCAAGGTCATGTTACCCCCGATAGTTTTACCCACGGCACTTCCGAACAGCGCATGTATTGGTTCAAAAAAGGTTACAGCTCCGGCGATATTAAACAAGGAGATACTTTTTCAGCCTTGTTAGATTAAAAATGAGCAGTTATTGTTTGCAAAAATCACAAATTAAAAAATAAAACTATCATTTATTGCATTAATCACAAATCGTGTTTAAGCGACTCATTTTAAAGACAATTTCAACAAAAAATGAAGTTGTCTTTTTTAATTTTGCTTAGCAAAAATTCAAAAGAAATGAACGTAGGCATTCACAGTATTGCATTTGACATACCGAAATTATACCTTCCGATAACCACTTTAGCGGAACAACGAAATATAGAAGCTGACAAACTTATCAAAGGATTGGGATTACATAAAATGAGTTTCTCCGATGTACACCAGGATGTGGTAACTATGGCTTCTAATGCCGCTTTACAGTTAATCCGTCAGGAAAATTTAAATCCCGACGAAATCAACCGAATTTATATTGGTACAGAAAGCGGTGTTGACAGCTCTAAACCTGTTGGCTCTTACGTTTTGTCTAATTTAGAAAGCGTTTTGGGTAAAGGCAGCTTAAGAAATTGTGACGTAGTTGATCTGACTTTTGCCTGCATAGGTGCTGTTGATGCCTTGCAAAATTGCTTGGATTACATTCGCCTTAATCCCTCCAAGAAAGCCATTGTTATCGCTTCAGATAATGCCAAATACGATTTAAACTCTACCGGAGAATACACGCAAGGCGCCGGTTCGATAGCGATGCTAATTACTGCAAATCCTAACATCTTAAGTTTTTCAAACGCCGTTGGTGTAGCCACTGAAGGTGTTTTTGATTTCTTCAAACCAAGAAGAATAATAAACAAAGGAACCATAACCACATCAAACCAAAACGAAGAATGGCAAGGTGTTTTAGAAGAAGAAATTGCCATCTATAAAGAGCAACCCGTATTCGACGGTCAATATTCTAACCAATGTTACATCAATCGTATTACTGAAGCCTATGACCATTATAAAACAGAAAGCGAACAACAAGGGAAAATCTACGAAACTTGGACCAACATCCTGATGCACCTTCCCTATTGTTTTCAAGGCAGAAGAACATTTATAGAAATATTTGCTAAAGAAAATCCTCAATTATTGGCTTCTCAAATTGGTGATTCAGACAAAGACAAACTTAAGGCTTTAAGTAAAAGTCCGGAATACCTCAGCTTGGTCAAAGAAAAAATAGAACCTTCCGAAATTGCCTCCGGGCAAGTAGGCAACATTTATACCGGTTCGATTTTCTTAGGTCTATTGTCTACTCTGTGCTATCATTACCAACAAAAAACCAATTTGGCCCATCAAAAATTAGGGTTTATTGCTTACGGTAGCGGTTCAAAATCTAAAGTTTTTGAGGCAAAAGTTGGAACCAATTGGCAATCGGCAATTGCTAAAGCAAATCTTTTCGAAAGGCTTGAAAATTGTATAGCTATAGATTTTCCGACATACGAAAAACTCCATAAAAAGGAATTGAAAACCTCAGTGATTCAACCAAGTGAAGAATTCTATTTGGACAGCATTGAAAAAGACAATCCGGTATTGATTGGAGCAAGATACTACAAGTACGCTGACTGAGATTGAAAACCAAATCATCCTAACCAGCCTTCTCTATCTAGACTTCGGTACTGAATGGCTTCGGCAATATGGTTGGAATTTATCCCGTCCGACTCTTCTAAATCGGCTATCGTTCGAGACACTTTCAAAATCCTGTCGTAAGCCCTCGCCGATAAATTCAACCGCTCCATTGCTGTTTTTAATAATTGCAACGAACTATCATCCAACGCGCAGTAGGTTCGAATTTGTTTAGTCGTCATTTGCGCATTGTAGTGAATAGATGGATAGGATTCAAATCGCGTTGATTGAATTGCTCTGGCTTTCGTTACTCGTTCCCGTATCAAAATACTGCTTTCTGCCGGACGGGTTTCGGTGAGTTTTTCAAACGGTACAGGTGTCACTTCAATATGAATGTCTATTCGGTCCAACAATGGTCCGGAAATCTTACTCAAATACCGTTGCATCTCGGCCGGAGAAGAACTGACAGGCGCATCGGGATCATTAAAATAACCGCCAGGACTAGGATTCATACTGGCTACTAACATAAATGACGATGGATAAGTTATGGTAAATTTAGCTCTGGAAATTGTTACTTCTCTGTCTTCCAAAGGTTGGCGCATTACTTCTAAGACTTCTCTTTTAAACTCGGGTAATTCATCTAAAAACAGAACACCGTTGTGCGCTAATGAAATTTCTCCCGGTTGCGGATAACTGCCTCCGCCAACCAAAGAAACACTACTTGCCGTATGATGCGGACTCCGAAAAGGCCTTTGATTCAGCAAACCGACATCTTTGATTTTTCCGGCTACACTATGGATTTTGGTAGTTTCCAAAGCTTCGTTTAAAGTCATAGGCGGTAAAATACTCGGCAATCGTTTGGCCAACATGGTTTTCCCGGAACCCGGAGGACCGATCAGAATGATGTTATGCCCACCGGCTGCCGCAATCTCCATACAGCGTTTAATGCTCTCTTGACCTTTGACATCGGCAAAATCAAACTCAGGAAAGTCTAAGGTTTTATAGAATTCTTCATGAGTGTCAATTTTAGTGGGTTCTAGCGTTCCTTTGCCTTCAAAGAAATCAATGACTTGCAGTACATTTTCCACACCGTAAACGTCTAATCCGTCCACTATAGCAGCTTCTTTCACATTTTGAATGGGCAGAAAAAACCCTTTAAATCCTTCTTCTTTGGCTTTGATGGCAATAGATAAGGCTCCTTTAATGGGTTGCAAACTTCCGTCTAACGACAACTCGCCCATAATGACATACTGGTCAACTTCTGTAGCATTGATTTGGTTAGAAGCCGATAAAATCCCTATCGCCAAGGTTAAATCATAAGCCGAACCCTCTTTTCGCAAATCGGCTGGTGCCAAGTTTACCGTTATCTTTTTACCCGGAAAATCATAGCCGTTGTTTTTCAAAGCTGCGGCGATTCGGTAACTACTCTCTTTTATGGCATTATCCGGCAAACCTACCAAATGATAGCCGATTCCTTTATCAATATTAACCTCTACTGTTATCGTTGTGGCTTCTACACCAAAAACGGCACTTCCAAAAACTTTTACCAACATATCTTACATTTTTAAAAATAAAAATAGTAAAATAGTTACAAATAAAAATATATTATGTAAGAATAAAGATAACTAAGGAAGATTATCACTCATCAACTCACTTTTGTTTTTGGCGTAGTCATAGCCTTTGTGCCACCAATCTTTCATTTTATCTTTGTTAAAAATTAGTGCATTATCGGTGAGTTGCGTTGGCGTGTAGTATAAGTTGAGTTTGGCGTCTTTATTTTTGGCGGCTAATTTTCCTATGGTGATGTCGTGCTTTTCTACTTGTGTCAGCAACGTTTGAAACAAATCAATCATCAGCGAAAAAGGATTGCGTCCAATCTTTTTGGGGCGCGTTTGTACTTCGGTTTCCAATATGATTACATCAACTTCGGTCGCCCCGCGCTTTATCGCTTCACGAATCGGTACCAAACTCGAAAAACCGCCATCACCGTACTCATACCCGTTTTTAGTTACCAAAGACATAAACGGTATATAATTACATGAAATCCATATCCACTCGCAAAACTCCTCGTATTCAAAGTCTTTGATGGACTTGTATTCGACTTCATTCTTAGATAAATTCGTCACCGTAACAACCACTTCACAAGCAGTTGATTTAAGCAATGCAAATTCAGATATAGTAAAGTTTTCTTTGATGTATTCCAGCAATTTATGGCTTTCACCAAAGGTTCTTTTGCCTTTAACAAATTGTTTGATCACATTCCAGTGATTGATAGAAACGGTTTCGTTAGGCGTATTTTTGTTTTTAACCACAAACGGACTAACATCAAAAATACTGCGCATGTTCACATTAGAATAGATGTTGTAAATCTTATTGACTTCGCCCAAGGCCAAATGGGGAATCAGCAAACTTCCGGTAGAACTTCCAATTAAAATATCATAGGCACAGCCATTCTCCTGCATCAAATACTGTGCAACGCCACCAGCAAATGCGCCTTTGCTACCACCTCCGGATATGACTAACGCTCTCATGATTTTTCGTTTAACAATTTTTGCAATTGAACCGCTTCGTTTTCCTGTAAAGAAGACAGCATGGATCGAAACAAGTCGGCATAGCCTTCGTTTTTAAGCAATTGCCGAATTTTATCCCGACCAAACTTGCTGAACTGCCATTTGTGATGTACCGTTGCATTGACCAGATTTCTCAACACCGCTGAGTCTTTCGGATTGATTGACAAGGCATTAGTTATAGCATTTTGGCGAACCGAACTCTCGAAAATCGGAGATGTGTAACCAATCAATTCGGTGTACAATGCCTCTCTATCTTGACTGTCTTCCGAAAGTAACGCAAAAGTAAGATATAGGATTCGCAAACTTTTGTCATTACCGCCAATCCAATTTTTAGCCTTTTCTAAGTACCTGTTCCGATTTTCGGGAAAGGCTTTCCAAAGCGTCATGAAGGCAATTTCTCGGGTATCATAAGAGGCATCGTCTAATAAAGTTTCATACGAAGATTGAAAGGAAAGCGGAATTTCCCCGACAAATTCTGCCACAGCTTGACGAACCTTAACATCATTGGTTTGCAATGCGAGTGACAATAACTCCGCTTTTTCAGCAAAAGTAACGTCTTTCAGTTGGTATAAAATTTCGGTTTTTATCGGATAAAAAACATCGGATTGCAGTAACGCTGTGAAGCGCTGTTTGTTTTCAGTTAATGCTTTTTTACGCAACTGTTGGGTTTCAAAAAGTTGCTGTATAAAGCTGTTTTTCTTTAACAATACATTGGCTTCCTCGGTTTGAAAATGATAATCTTCCAACCAGTTTTTTTTGAACTTTTCCGTATCGAAATTCGGTGCCGCTTTTTTTATTTCTGCCAGAAAATCATCGGTTTCGACATTCTTAAATTGATATTTTTTCAAATACGATTTCACTGCTTTTTGAAATAATTTCGGTCCGATGGCTTCGCGAATAGTATGCAAAGCCCAAGCCCCTTTTTGGTAAAACGATAGCGAACTGGCTTTTTCGTTCATCACCGGAATCGTATCGGTTTTAGCAGCATTGCGCAATTGCAATGATATTCGGTACAATTGATGGTAAAAATAATCGTCTCCGAAAACCTCACGCTCGGCCAATAAAGCGTAATACGTAGCAAATCCTTCCTGCAACCAATGATGCTTTCCGGATTTGGCGGTAACCACATCGCCAAACCATTGGTGCGCCAACTCGTGTGCGTTGACATTCACATAATTTCTATCGTTAAATCCAATGTCGTCCACCACATAATCTTGGGCAAAAATGGTACACGAGGTATTTTCCATACCGGCGTACAAAAAGTCTTCTACCGGAATTTGCTTGTACACTTGCCACGGATACTTGAATCCGATTTCTTCTTCTAAAAAATCAAAGATTTGCTTCGAATGACGGTAAGTAGCGTCGAACTTTGCTGTGTCTTTCGGCTGGATAAAAAACTGCAACGGAATCCCTGATTTTGAGGCAATAACTTTGTTCCTGAAATCGCCAATCACAAACGCTAACAAATAAGAGCTCATAGGTTTTTGCATTTCGTAAAACCACGACTTGAATTGTTGGTCTACCGGCGTGCTCTTTTGAAGCACACCGTTAGCAATAGCTACAAAATTATTTGGGCTGATGACTTGGAGATTAAAAACGACTTTCTCGTTCACATCGTCAAAACTCGGCATCCAATGACTGGTATATTTTCCTTGTCCTTGTGTCCAAATCTGAGCGGTTTCGCCTTGTCCGGTGAAATATACGGTTTGTTTGGGAAAGGCTGTATAACTGAAACTGACAATATTATTTCCTTTCTTGAAACCTTCAAAAAGCAACAATTCCTTTTTATTATTTTTAAAATTGACCGGTTTGTTGTTAATCTTCACCTCATTAAAATTCATGTCTTTGGCATCAATACGAATAGTATCAATGGGCTGTAAAACCTTAAAGTGATACACTACGGCGCCTACTACCTTCTTCAAATGATGATCGGGTGCTACGATGGAATGGCATTTAGTGAAGTCGACCTTCGCGGTTTGCTGCGACCAAGAAAGAAACGAAAAAAGAAGTAGTAAATATTTCATTGTAAACCGATTTCTGTTAGCTTAACTAATTTTATCTTTCCATTTGGCTATTGGCTTCTCAATGAGAATCCACGACAAATAACTCACCAAAATCACAAAGCCTGTTTGGATCACAAATTCTATATAAGAAAATTGCCCTTGAGTAGCCGGCGTTTCTATATGCAAACGCGACAGAACAGCGGTCCAATACCTCGGAAAAACATTGTGGTATAAATATACTCCATAACTGATTAACCCGATAAAACTTAACATTTTGTTTTCTAAAATTCGGGTTACCAAATAGCTTTGCTGATTGAATCTACAATAGGCTATTAAGGCTACAGCCACAAGGGAAACTAACAACCTGTCCGAGTAAACCGGTAAAGGCGATACAAAATAATGAACAAAAATCAAGACTAAGGAAAGCACTCCTAACACATTGACCGTTTTGACAAAAGCAGTTTGCCATTCCGGTCGCCTTAATTCTACATAAGCCAACAACGCACCGATACCGAAGGCATTAATACACGAAATGGTCAACACATAAGTAATTCCGTCAATAAACAAAGGCGACAATGTTCCGATTATGATGGTAAGAGTAAGTAGAATAAGGATTCGGTTTCTAAAAAGTACTAACACCAAAAAAGGCCAAACCAAGTAAAATTGTTCTTCTACGGCTAAAGACCACAAATGCGCCAAACAGCCAAACCATTTGCCTTCAAAATAGACCAAAAAATTAGAACCGTAAAAAAAATACCAAAGAAAATTTTCCCTAAAACTATTGCCTACAATTCCATCATTGATATACAAAATGAACAGCAACAAATAGTAAATCGGGAAAATGCGAAGACTACGTCGAATAACAAAACTCTTAATCAATTGAAAAGCGGTAGCGGTATTGTTTTCGATTTTGGTAACACCGTTTAGTAAAATTCTGGAAATCAGATAACCACTCAACACAAAGAAAATATCTACCCCAAAATGGCCAATCGGCATGATTTTCAAAAAATGATCCGAGGGGAATCGATGGTAAACTATAACCATCAATACTGCAATTGCCCTAATGCCGTTGAGTCCGGAGATGTGTTTGATCATAAAAAATGATTTCCGTTTTACTGTTGTAAATAACGAAAAATATTCTCCAAATTCATAATGATTCGAAAATGAAATTTCAGATAAAGTATTTTTTAAACTATCTTCGCTATGACCATTGCTAAGTAAAAAAAATGTCGGGTAACCTTCTTCAAACTCCTATCGAATATCTAAAAGGTGTCGGGCCGCAACGAGGTGAATTGTTGCGCAAAGAGTTAGGCATTCACCGCTATGAAGATTTGCTGAATTTTTATCCTAATCGCTATATCGACAGAACGCGTTATTACCAAATTAACGAGCTGAACAACAATCCTGCCGAAGTGCAAATCATCGGTAAAGTCGTTCACTTGAAAACCGTTGAATTCGGTAAAGGCAAAAAACGATTGGTTGCTGTTTTTACCGACAATACCGGTCAAATGGAACTCAACTGGTTCCAAGGCCACAAGTGGATTAGAGACTCTCTCAAACTGAATACGCCTTATGTCATTTTCGGAAAAGTGACTAATTTTAACGGGCAATACAGCATGGCGCATCCGGAGATGGAGTTGTATCAGGAACACCAACAAAGCCTGCGCTCCTCTATGCAACCGGTTTATCCTTCTACGGAAACCCTTACCAACAGAGGAATTTCCAATAGGGTAATCAACAAAATGATGCAACAGGTTTTTCTGGAAACCCAAGGACTTTTTTTAGAAACCTTACCCCAAAATCTTTTAGAGGAATTGAAAATGATTCCCAAAAGCGCTGCACTCTTCAATATCCACTTTCCGAAAAGTCCGGAACTATTGGCCAAAGCACAATTCCGATTAAAATTTGAAGAATTGTTCTTTATCCAACTGCAACTCATTACCAAAAACCTTGTTCGCAAACATAAAATCAAAGGACATCCGTTTACTGTAGTTGGCGAACATTTTAATAATTTCTACAAGAATCATTTGCCGTTTGAGTTGACCAATGCCCAAAAAAAGGTACTGAAAGAAATCCGAAACGACATGGGAACCAATGCCCAAATGAATCGCTTACTACAAGGCGATGTCGGCTCCGGAAAAACCATAGTCGCTTTAATGGCAATGCTGATTGCTCTCGACAACGGCTTTCAAAGTTGTTTGATGGCTCCGACTGAAATTTTAGCCACCCAACATTTCAATGGCTTGAGCGAATTGGCAAAAGACCTCAACATCAACATCAAATTGCTTACCGGTTCGACCAAAACTGCCGAACGCAAAATCATACACGAAGAACTGGAAAACGGTAGTTTGCACATCATAATCGGAACGCATGCCTTGTTAGAAGACAAAGTACAATTCCACAATTTAGGTTTGGCTATAATCGATGAGCAGCATCGTTTTGGTGTAGAACAACGGTCGAAATTGTGGCAAAAAAACGAAATTCCGCCGCATATCTTGGTCATGACCGCCACGCCTATTCCACGCACCTTAGCCATGAGTTTGTATGGCGATTTGGATATTTCGGTTATAGACGAATTACCACCGGGCAGAAAACCCATTCAAACTGTACATCGCTACGACAGCAACCGATTGAAAGTTTGGAAATTCATTAAAGATGAAATTGCCAAAGGTCGCCAAGTATATATAGTCTATCCTTTAATTCAAGAAAGTGAATCGATGGATTATAAAGATTTGATGGACGGCTACGAAAGTATATCACGCGATTTTCCGTTACCGCACTACAGCATCTCAATGGTACACGGCAAAATGAAACCAGCCGATAAAGATGCTGAAATGAAACGCTTCGCCGAAGGCAAAACCAATATTATGATAGCTACCACTGTCATTGAAGTTGGCGTAAATGTGCCCAATGCCAGTGTGATGATTATTGAAAGTGCGGAACGTTTCGGTTTATCGCAATTGCATCAGCTCAGAGGTCGCGTAGGTCGCGGAGCGGAACAGAGTTATTGTATTTTAATGACGTCTTTCAAATTGTCTAACGACAGTAAAATTCGCCTGGAAACCATGTGTAAAACCAATGACGGCTTTGAGATAGCAGAAGTCGATTTAAAATTGCGCGGACCGGGAGATATCATGGGGAAACAACAAAGCGGTGTGTTGAATTTACAAATCGCCGATTTAGTAAAAGACAAAGAAATTTTGTTGCTGGCGAGACATGAAGCGATGAAGTTACTCAAAAAAGATCCTTCAATGAGCTTGCCGGAACACCAAACGCTTCGGACAGTTTTCATCGAATTAACCAAAAAGAAAAACATCTGGAATTACATCAGCTAACCAATAGTTGTACCTACAACTGTTAAATAAATTCTAAGGCGACCGCGGTTTCCGTGTGTAAAAAGTAACTTTGCCGTCACAACTAACTTCAACAATTACCTTTCTTTTCCATGAAAATAAAAAACTTCATCATCGCCATTATAGTCATTGCCCTGGGCGGAATGATTGCTTACAGAATTACCAAAAACAAAGCGGAAAACGACAAAGGAAACGATAAAAACGGAAAAAAACCGGCCACTCCGGTTACTTTTCATGTTGTAAAAGGACAAGACTTTTCAAATACTATTTCCCTTTCCGGTTCTATTGAAGCCAATGAGCAAATTGAAATTAGAAGCGAAGTATCCGGCATAATAGAAAACATCGCTTTCACCGAAGGTAGTGCTGTCAGTAAAGGACAAGTATTATTCAAAGTGAATGATATAGAACTCCGAGCACAACTGGCTCAAGCCAAAACCAAGGAAAGTTTGGCCTCTGAAAACGAAAGAAGAGCCAAATTGTTGCTCCAAAAAGAAGCCATCAGCCAAGAGGAATACGACATCGCAAGCGCTGATTATCGCACCGCCAAAGCACAAACACAATTGATTCAAGCACAAATCGGAAAAACCACCGTACGAGCGCCTTTCGCGGGAAAAATCGGATTGCGCAGTATTTCGCCGGGAACGTATGTTACACCCACTACATTAATTGCAAAGTTAGTCAGTACCAATCCATTAAAAATCACTTTCTCTATACCTGAAAAATACGCTACCGAGATTAGTAAAAATAACACCATAACGTTTACGGTTCCAAATGTAAAAGAAACCTTTACAGCCAAAATTTACGCCTTAGAGCCTGCCATTGAAGCCACAACCAGAACTTTGCAAATCAGAGCTTTTACCGATAATTCGAACAGAAAATTATTACCGGGCACTTTTGCCAACATCGAATTACCGCTGAAAAACATCAAAGACGCTATCATCATTCCTACGGAAGCGATTGTGCCGATTCAAGATGGCAAAAAAGTTTTTATCGCTAACCATGGTAAAGCCAAAGAAGTAAAAGTCGAAACCTTAACCCGAACCGATAAAGATGTAGTCATTACTTCCGGTCTGAAAATCGGAGATACCGTCTTAACCTCCGGCGTAATGTCGTTAAAAGACGAAGCCGACATTAAAATAATGGTCAAATAATTTTAGCATTTCAATTCCCAAATCTGAAATCTGAAATCTAAAATCTGAAATCAAATGAGTTTATCCACTATAAGTATCAAGCGACCGGTTTTTACCATTGTAATCAATTTGCTGATTATCCTTTTCGGCATCATCGGTTACAGCTATTTGGGCGTAAGAGAATTTCCTTCGATTGATCCGGCACAAATTTCTGTCAGAACCAATTATACCGGTGCCAATGCTGATATCATCGAATCACAAATTACCGAACCGCTCGAAAAAGCCATCAACTCCATCGATGGTATTCGAAACATTACGTCCTCCAGCAACCAAGGTTCAAGTAATATTACCATCGAATTCAAACTCGAAAAAAACTTAGAAGAAGCCGCGAATGATGTGCGCGACAAAGTATCGCAAGCCATCCGAAGTTTACCGCAAGATATCGATGCGCCGCCGGTAGTTTCGAAAGCCGATGCCGATTCGGACGCCATCATTTCCATGACCGTTCAAAGTGATACTAAAAGTGTATTGGAACTAAGTGATTATGCCGAAAATGTTATAGCCGAGCGCTTGCAAACCATACCCGGTGTAAGCGGAGTACAAATTTGGGGACAAAAGCGTTACGCCATGCGTATTTGGCTCGATCCCGTAAAGCTCAATGCCTACGGCGTTACCGTTTCAGATGTCAGAATTGCTTTGGAGAAACAAAACGTCGAATTGCCTTCTGGGAAATTAACGGGAGCCAATACTGAACTTACCGTAAAAACACTCGGCAATTTATCCAACGAAACCGAATTCAACAACATTATCATTTTAGCCAACAACGACAAAATAGTTCGGTTGAGTGATGTTGGTCGCGCCGAATTAGGTCCGGAAAACTTAGAAACCCAATTCAAAGCCAACGACCAATCGATGGTAGCTTTGGCGATAGTACCACAACCGGGAACCAATTATCTGGCCATAGCCGAAGAGTTTTACAAACAATATGAAGGTTTTCAAAAAGACTTGCCGAAAGACATCAAGCTCAACGTGGCTTTGGACAATACAGTTTTCATTAAAAAATCGATAGTAGAAGTAGCTGAAACGCTTTTGATTTCGGTAATTTTGGTGATTTTGATTATCTTTTTGTTTTTCCGCGACTGGTCGATTGCTTTCCGTCCGTTAATTGATATTCCGGTATCATTGATTGCCACGTTTTTCATCATGTATTTGTGTGGTTTTTCAGTGAACGTACTCACATTATTGGCGATAGTTTTAGCCACCGGTTTGGTGGTAGATGACGGAATTGTAGTGACGGAAAACATCTTCAAAAAAGTCGAAGAAGGCATGTCGCCTATAGAAGCTGCCATCAAAGGTTCTAACGAAATTTTCTTCGCTGTAATCTCAATCTCCATCACTTTAGCAGCGGTGTTTTTACCGATTATCTTTTTGGAAGGATTCGTGGGTAGATTGTTCCGAGAATTCGGAGTCGTCATCGGAGCAGCCGTTTTGGTTTCGGCCTTTGTATCGCTTACCTTAACCCCTATGTTGAACGCCTACTTGATGAAAGGCGGCGAACAAAAGAAAACCAAATTCTACACCTTTACCGAACCGTATTTTGAAGGTTTAAACAAAGGCTATGCTTCGGCTTTGGAAAGCTTTATGCAAAGAAAATGGCTGAGTTTTCCCATTGTAATTGTTTGTTTCGGATTGATTGCGTTATTCTTCAACATACTGCCCAAAGAAACGGCACCTTACGACGACAGAAGTTTGGTGATTGTAAGTGTAACCACACCCGAAGGTGCTACTTTCGACTATACTGACCGATTTATGGAAGACATGTCGAAATTGATGAACGACAGCATACCGGAGAAAAAAATTGCTTTGGTGATTACGTCACCCGGATTTTTATCGTCCTCGGTAAATACAGGCCGAATTCGTTTGGCACTGAAAAATCCTGAGGAAAGAGAACGCTCTCAAAAAGAAATTGCAGACGATTTTACCAAATGGACTAAAAAATATACGGAAGCCAAAGTCACCATTTCAGAACAACCAACCATAGCGGTAAACCGTCGTGGCGGATTGCCGATTCAGTATATTATTCAGGCGCCAAACTTTGAAAAGTTGCGTGAAAAGATTCCACAGTTTATGGAAGAAGCCAATAAAAGTGAGGTGTTTTCCACCGTTGACGTGAATTTGAAATTCAACAAACCCGAAATCAACGTAACCATCGATCGTGAAAAAGCGGAGAGCTTGGGTATTTCGGTTTTAGATGTCGCGCAAACGCTGCAATTGTCGTTAAGCGGACAACGCTTCGGTTATTACATGCAAAACGGCAAACAGTACCAAGTGATTGGGCAATTTGACGAAAAAGACCGCGATGAACCTTTGGATTTGACCTCGATGTTTGTGAAAAACAACAAAGGCGAATTGATTCAGCTCGACAATGTGGTTACCGTGGAAGAACAAAGTAATCCACCGCAGTTATTCCACAACAACCGTTATATGTCGGCCACCGTATTCGCCGGATTAGCACCGGGAAAAAGTATGGGCGACGGCATTGAAGCCATGGATGAAATTAAAGCGAAAGTGCTTGACGATTCATTTACCACTGATTTAGGCGGAGAATCTCGCGATTTTGTGGAAAGTAGTTCCAATACTTCCTTCGCCTTCGGCTTGGCATTATTACTAATTTATTTGATTTTAGCTGCTCAGTTTGAAAGTTTTATCGATCCGTTCATTATCATTTTAACCGTGCCAATGGCGGTAGCCGGAGCGTTATTTTCCTTGTGGTTGTTTGGCCAAACATGGAACATTTTCAGTCAAATCGGAACGGTAATGCTCATTGGATTGGTAACCAAAAACGGAATTCTGATCGTGGAATTTGCCAACCAACTCCGAGAACAAGGCTTGCCGAAATACGAAGCCATCATCCAAGCCTCGGAAGCGCGATTGCGACCTATTTTAATGACGAGTTTGGCGATTGCCTTGGGTGCGTTGCCGATTGCATTGTCGCTTGGCGCTGCATCCACCAGCCGAATCGGAATGGGTGTTGTCATTGTAGGCGGAACCATTTTCTCTTTAATTCTGACCTTGTTTGTGATTCCGGCCTTCTACTTAATGTGGTCGAGAGCCAAGAAACACCGCCCGGAATTTGATAATTTAGAAGCTTTAGAGAAGTAATTATGAAAATCAAATCGATATATCTCATCACTTTGGTCTTGGCTTTTTTGCCAAAAATGCGAGCGCAAGAATTGTTGCTCTTAGAAGATGCTGTTAAAATAGCCTTAGAAAATAACTACGATATTAAGTTGGCCAAAAACGAGCTCAAAATTGATGAGCTCAATAACAGCGCCGGAAATGCCGGGATGTTGCCAACCATCAACGCCTTGGTAACCGATAATAACAGTATTACCAACACTAAACAAACCCAAGCCGATGGTTCGGAAAGAACTTTAGACGGTGCGCGAAATATGAACTTAACTTATGGTGTAGGTTTGGATTGGACGGTTTTTGACGGACTGCGGATGTTTGCCCGAAAAGAGCAACTTAACATCCTGCAAAAACAAGGCGAAGCCGAATTGAAATTGGCCATACTCACCAAAATCAGTGAAGTGTATCTGAACTATTTCGATTTGGTCCAACAGCAACAACAATTGGCAGCTATAGATACAGCCATTGTGATTTCACAAGAAAGAGTTACTACAGCGGAAAACCGTTTTAGCATCGGGAAAGCTTCTAAATTGGAAGTTTTAAATGCACAAGTCGACTTGAATACCGATAAAAGTTTGCAACTCAAGCAACTGGAAACGCTTAAAAATGCTAAGATTCGCCTAAACGAAATTTTAGCGCGCGATGTTCAAACCGAATTTGTAGTGGCCAACGAAATTTCGGTAGACGAACAATTGAAATACAACGACTTGAAATCGGCTGCCGAGAATCAGAATCCGCAATTGCAAGCCCAAATGCTGACCAAAAACAGCGCGGAACAACAGTTGAAGCAAGTGAAAGCCGGTCGCTATCCAAC